>TARA_R110002012_G_scaffold118405_1_pt1 | contig 258208 bp, 235 predicted proteins | sample TARA_R110002012 | Tara Oceans TARA_R110002012 (sample SAMEA4396515) | marine metagenome | biome: Westerlies Biome; feature: [DCM] deep chlorophyll maximum layer (ENVO:01000326); material: water (ENVO:00002006), including particulate matter (ENVO:01000060) such as... | depth 40 m
AATCTCGGTGAAAATACCGGGTCAGTTCTCAGTGACAATCAACAGGTCGAAAACCTACTAATCACGGAGGTGATCCCTGGAACAAGGATCGCCGTGGTCAACAGCGACCCTAACGCTGACGATCGTCCTGCTTACGCTCCAAGCCAGGACACAGGCACCGGTAAATGGAAAGCACCTCGCGACCTTTGCACGATCTTCATCTCAGGGAATGTCATGGCCCGGGGACTGACGCTGGAAGGGATGACCACGGCGTTGTTTCAACGTTCATCGGCCAACCCGTTGGCAGACACTCAGATGCAGATGCAGCGCTGGTTTGGCTACCGCGGGTCATATATTGAACTGTGCCGCGTCTTCGCCTCCAGCGACCAACTCTCCCTCTTCCGTGACTATCACGATGTAGATGAAGCGGTTCGAAACTCCATTACTGAGCGCATGATGAGCGACGCCCCTAAACCTGCCGTCTTGCAGGGGCTCAATTTCGCAGCCACAGGCAAGATCGCAGGCGTGGGCACCCTTCCAATATCTCCAGGTGCACGGCCCTTCATTACAGTCATAAATGATAGCGGACAGCAGGATCCCAATGCAAAAATCGTGGCTGGACTCTTCGACCGGCCATCAAGCGACCTCACTGTCGCCAAGGTGCTGCGGGGCCGGATCCTAGATGTTCCACTCGAACTGACCGAGGCCGCCGAACTCTTGGATCGTCTCACTTTCGCGGATTACCGACCCGGGAACGAGGGGTTTCATGCAGACATCTGGCGTGGTATCGAAGCCCGCGCAAGCGCGCTCGCCACACTGGCCGATGCACCTTTCTATCGCCCTCCGGCGAGGAATGGTAAGGGAGACCAGCCGAGGCGGGCCTGTCCCTATGCCATCGCCGCCTACCTTCGGCTTTGGTCGGCCAGCCTCACTCGGTCGATCACGGGCCTATTTGTCACCGGCCAGCCCGGTGATCGATGGTCCTACGCCGACCTCTCGCGCAAGAACGCTGAGCAGCCACGGTTCTGGATCGGCATTCGTTACGGAGAAGGTGCCACCGTATCCAAAGGTCCTCTAGCACAGTTGCCATTTAACATACGCGCCACCACCAAGAGGGTGACCGGAGGCGAACTCAAGACCACTTGGGGTGCGAGTGACCCCAACGCCGGACCGAGCCAGTATCGCGGCGACGTCTATTTCGACTATTACCACCGTTACGCTGAAGTGCCGTCGAGCAACAACACAGGTTGGCGACCCAGCGGATCCGACGGTCAAATTCTCTTCTACGTCAATCAACATCCGGACGACGAGCACCCCACGGTCGCAGTTGGAGTCTGCCTCCCTGCGGGAGGTCCGGAGCAGTTTTCAGCCACCCGTGCTGGGGCAACCATCGTTAAGAAGGATTTCCCATGACCAGCTACGAAGCAGTTCTAAACCAGATCAACGTGCTTCCAACGGGCGCAGGTGGAGAAGACCGAGACATTACTTGGTTGACTGATGCGAAGGTAATTGGGGTCGCTCGGAATAGTCGCAGTCACTTGGAACTGTTCCTTGCAGGCGACGAGTTAAGGCCCCGAACCGCCACAGTGAAGACTGCGATGCACTATCACTCCTGGCACCGTGACACACTGCCTCCGCTAAATGCCAACCGGATTTGCTTGCCCGCGCTAGGGCATTTCGACCAAGTTGGTGCATTTATTGCCGCTGAACTGCTGCGCGAGAAGGCTGATGCTAATTTGGAGCGCGCCTTTGCCGTCACTGAGCCGCTGATCCAACTCGCCATTAAACGCATGGAGATCTCCGAAAACGCTATCCTTGGACTCGTCGGGGAACTGCTTCTACTCGACGCTCTCTGCCGTCGCGCGGCCGATCACCAGGTCGGACCAATCGTTCAGGCTTGGGATGGCTGGCGCCGCTCCGCAAGGGACTTTACATGGGAAGGCACGGGGATAGAGATAAAAACCACTACGCGCACCACCTCAAGTCACGCCATCCATGGCGTTCACCAAATCGAACCCGCCCCCGTTAGTGATGACGACGCTGGGGAAGAGCGCCTGCTCCTCGTAAGTATCGGTCTGTGCCAAGCAGATCTCAATACGCCTGCTTTGTCGATCCCTTCCTTGGTGGAGAGCATTCTTAATCGACTCAACGCCACCGGAGCTAGCGGCTTGATCGAAGAGTTCCTCACGCGCGTGTCTGTATACGGCGCAGAGTCGGGCATCGGATACGAGCATACCACAATGGTCAACGAGGCACCGTTCACGACTACATTTAATGTGAACTTCGTCCGTGGGTATGACATGGTGGATCCGGCCGTCGAGGTTTTGCGACGCGATGACGTCGTCACCCATCAGCATGTGGATGCCCAGTCGGTCACCTTCCGTGTGGAACTGCCCGCGACGATCAGCTTGAACAACCCCATCGTAGGCACCAGGCGCGTCGTGGAGACGATCCTTAGCCCGCAAAGTTAGAGGCTGTTGATCTCTTTGCGAACTGACCCCCGGGAAATTGCTTGGTCGATGCAAAGTCGGCAGACAACGGATGTTGTTCTGCAGGCATTGCTGTTGGCACAAGCCCGGGGGGAAGGAACTGTTTCACTCAGGTCAGAGTAGTCAGTTCACCAGTTCACTTTGACCCGCCAAGCAGACTTTTGGTCGTCGGAAAATGCTGCGCGACGCACCGCTTCGGTGAAGCTGCGGCGCAGCCTGGTCATCCGGCACCAGGGTCAGCTCTGGGCCGAAAGCAGTGGCCGCTCAGCAATGTTACAATGCTAAATCGGCGGAGAGTAGAGTAGTCGGGCGCTTCCTGTTTGAATCGGTTACGTCGCGTGCAGTAAGTTCATCAATTCACGGGTGTAGGTCTCTGCTGCCTTATCTTGATCTTCAAATGTTCCATTCTGAAGCTCCCCTTCACCCGTCTTTCCAACTTGACGCAAGAGTAGGTGAAGGTAAGGCTTGCTCGCCACGTCATCCTGGATCCACGCTAGACTGAGGTTCGTCTTGGTGGCCGTTTTGTACGAGATATAAACGTCAACGTATCTTGTTCCGTTGATCATGTACCCACCAGTCTTAACTCCGTTCTTAAGCTGATTGCCTGACAGGTCAAATTCGGCGGCAATCCGTTCGTAGAGTGCTTGGAGAAATTCTCGGCCTTGCTCATCTTTTGGTCCGCCCAAGCGCGTGGCGATAGAGGGTGAAACTATGCGAAGACGCTTCATAATAGCTTCATCAAGCTTTTCACGGTCTACGTCTTCTAAATCTGGATGGCGGTGAATATTCTCATGAAGGCGTTTGAGCGCCGCCGCATCATCAAGCTCCTGAATGCGCCCCAGCGTTGCTTGAACCTGTTCTTGAAGTTTCTTCGCATCAGAGCCCATAGGTTTCCACCTCACCTTACTTCTAGAAAAACCGCTCTTCCACCTAAGGCGAATGAGACTGCGATTGCCAGTTCATTTCTCTCCCAGTGGGTCGGCCCGGATCTAGCTAGTTTCCGGGTAGCATAGACCAGTTGGAACGGCTGCTAACCATAAGCTACAGCGCAACAAGCGGATCAGCCTGAGCGTCTGCTATGGGCCGGATGGGTGCGTCAACTTACTCCGAACTAAGGTAGCGATAGACGGACGAGCGAGCGACCCCCAGTTCCTTCGCTATCGCAGTCGGAGTCATACCCTGCTGACGAAGGGACAGAACCCTGTCAGCATCGATTGTCACCGGACGCCCCTTGAATGGACTGTCAGCCCCCTTTGCGAGCGCGGCGTCTATGCCTTCGCGCTGTCGGGCCTTCCGCAACTCAGTTTCGAATTCACCTATCGCGCCAAGCATGTTAAAGAACAGACGCCCCTCTGCCGTGCTCGTGTCTATGGACTGTTCCAACACAACCAGATCTACCTCACGTTCTTTCAGGTCATGGGTAATGTTCTGCAGGTCCCTTAATGACCTTGCCAATCTATCGAGGCGGGTAACGACCAGCTTGTCGCCCTTGCGGATCCCCCTGTGCAACAACGCTTCCAATTCAGCGCGACCGGTGCGAGATGTTCCTGACACCTTCTCCTGATACATGTGGTCCAATTTGACACCTGCGCGCGTCAGCGCATCGATCTGTGGTTCGATGTTCTGTCCTCGACTGGAAACACGTGCATACCCGATCATCTCGCCCATCTTTACCTCCAAGTGTCCGACTAGACTGTCTCAGAAAACTCTACCGTCCGAAAGTTGATTCGTTAAGTCTATTCGGACACATTCACACCGATTTTTTGCGTCTTGAATGGGTATACTCAATTCGGACCCGGTTTGTGGCGACGACGTGGGAGGATTGCTTATGCTGCTTGCCCGTTGATACTCCTAAAAACGGTAAAACTGCAGATTTCAGGAAACAGTGTCATGAGAAACTGTTTGAGACGAAGGGAGCAAGAATGGTCAGGAAGCGCTGAAAAACGCATGGGCAATGTCGAGGGGACGGTAGCTGAGGGAGACCTGTTTCGACATTAGGCCAGCTATACAACAAAGCGATTTATTCAGAGAAAGCCGTTAGCCAGTCATCAGCGTAAGAGGCCTATACTCGCGAAGTGCGGTGTCCACAGCATCCTCTGTCGGCGCTTTCAAACCATTTTTTTCTATCCAATCGGAAACCCATCGCAGCTTAGCTAGCGCCCAACGATCGCGGCCATCCAGCCCGAGAGCCTTCTCACGCACATCCACCAATGCCTCTACCGCGGCACGTAGCATAGGAGCGACAGAAAGTTGACCAAGAAGTTCTAGAACTAGATCGCCCTCACTTTGTAGGTTTACTCTGATGGCGTCGATAAACCCCTGTTCTCCATCCGCCCGTCCCGGCATGGCCCCAATCAAGAACTCAATATTTCTCAGAATCAAAGGGGTAACATGCCCATCAGGAACGATCGGATGGCCGTCGCTTGAACGGCGTGAATGCCATGTCAGGAGTATAGAATTCGTTGTCCTAAAGACATCGAGAAAATTCGGGAGGCCGTTAAGGTTACCCCGCTTAACATGCTTTGATAGTTTCTCTTTCTGGTGTCGTTTTACGAATTCTCTAATCGCTTCCCTAAGCTCGCCTAGGTCACCTTCAATAGATATTCCTTCCCATCCGTTTGGGGAATCTGACACGAACGGATCGCGGGGCTTAAAATTTTTCCCCGCGGTCGTTCTCCGCTTATCCTCATTGTCGAAGAACCTAATATTGGTGTTTCGGAAGAACTCGATAACGTCCCTAGTACCGTCAAGGGAATCAACAAAACTGTTCAACCCTTCCCCCGTTTCTGCAATGCGTTTCAGGGGATTTCCGTGCGATCTTCCAGCTTCACCTTCCCGAAACATCCGATTCAACTGCGCCAATGCGACTCTATTACTTTCGACGGATTGGCCCTCCTTCTTGCCAGTTAGCTGACAGATGGCGGCTCGTTCAATCTGCGAAACTTGCACGGGATCAAACTCAAGATAAGCACGCCCGCTACTGGTGAGTGAAATTGGTAGCGAAAAGCTCGAATATTCCTGACCAACGTTCCTAATGGAGAGCACCAGATCCGAAACGCCTTTGGAATCCTTAGTGTCCACTTGGACCTGCCCATCTTCGAATAGCATTGCAGAGAATAGCGTGATCAAATTAGTACTTTGTTTTTCGTCACCAACGCCCGGTTCGTCAATATCTCCGGGAACGAAATCTTTTGGGTCGATTTCCGTGAGCTTCAGGTCTTCTTCATCGAAAAGGTGGTCAAATCCATCAGCCGTAACGAACCAAACACCGGTTTCAATGTTGTTGCCGCCAAGCCCGTAGTCCGTGGCGTTGGCACTACCTGCCAGCCAAAAGGTCCCAATTTCCGTTTCGAACGCAAAGGCCTTCGCGTGCAAACGTCTTCCGGGGGGCGGAGATGCTGCCAATAACCTCCCATTCAAATCTGTTGAAAACATCGCAGCGAGTTTTTCACTAGACAATTGGCTGTATTTTGGCTGGGCAACCACATCCATTTTGGCACTTGGCCAATACCGCGAAATTCGTTCCAGCGTTCGGAGATCTTTATCATAGAACGGTGAGATTATGGACACCTTGCTAACATCTCTTCCAATTAGACGTGTTCTGACCTGCTCCAGCAAGGGACTGTCCATTGAATTTAGCAGAGCAACCTTAGACGGTGTTGCAATCTCTAAGACGTTTAGATCAAGCCAAGGAAAAACTTCCTCTACTGGATTGAAGAAGTGCTCCTCTAGCACTCGCTTTGCCATTTTGGTGGCGTTAGAGTAGCCGCGAATTGCCCTATAAATATGACGAACAATTGCTGCATTATCAGTCTTTAGTGGCAATTCTTGCTCATTATCGACAAAAAAAGTAGAACAGAGCTCCATGTTATAGGCCACACCGGCACTAGTGCAGTTTGCGCTACCAACCATGGCGGTAGCAGTTTTTTTCCCCAAGACCAAATACAGCTTGGGATGAAAAACACCGTGAGATGGGCTGACTGGTAGAACCAAATATCGACGATTGAATGACGTGCCTTCAATGCCTCGATTAAGCAGCTCGGCGTACCGTCGGCTATCCATAAGTATAAGGATAGTCGAGGCACTTCCAAAACCTTTGGTTTTCAGAAAACGGCCTTCGAAAAATTCCGGATCAAAGTCATATGTCGCGATGAATGCAAACTTCCCCACATCTCGATCGAAGGTCTTCAGAATATCCAAAGGGTTCATTTTCCTTCACCTTTTTTAAGCTGCGTATTCAACCACAATAACCCTACTGAAGTCATGGCTACCTGTTTTTCATCATCTCTTTCAAGCAACCCAAGATCCACTAAGATCTGAACGGCGCTGGGCAATCTGGCATTCTCAGGGCGCGGATCGGTATAGTCTGCGCCAGTGCCTACTATTATTGTACCATCCAGATGGAACAGCGCCGAGCTACCTCCAAATCCTCGATCGTAGCTCATACGTTGATGTTGGATAATGATGTATTTCCAAACAATGCTGCTCAATACTTCGCGGTTGCTCTTTTCCCACCAATGACCCTCGAAGTTATCAAGCCAATCACATAATCCACTCAAAGAGATGTCTGATGTGGGATCGCTCACATGGTTCCGGTACCAATTGTCATAACGAGAACCCATCTGGCCTTGATATCGAAGCACCGCTACGAAAAGGAGCAGTGCTGACAGCCCTATTCCACCCATTCCATTGACTTCATTCTTATTCAAGAGAACCTCAGCAATCTGATGTTCGTTCAACTTTCCAGTGGCAACGGCCCCAACGATCGTCTCAGGATGGATCGGAGGATGCTCTTCCATGTCCCAGCCTGCAGCTTTGAGGGTTTGGGCAGGAGTCATTGCCATGAAATCATCGCCAAAATCTCTATCAAGCACATCAGATAGTCGAGCAGAAATCACTTTCCCATCGTACTGGTCAAGAAGATGGGATTTTGCAATTCCACCTTCATGGTCCCGAACCACTCTCACGACAGAGACAAGAATCGACTGGAGAGCCATGGCCAAGTTGCTGTGAAAGTAGAAGACTCTCCAACGTTTCGAGATATCAACTAGCTCTTCCGGAAGCTTGACCGGAAATCCTTCGCCGTCTTGCCCGCTTTCGCTGACTTCTCCAAGATATATCAGTTCCGAGAATACTTCCTGACTAAACTGGACCCCTAGCTCTTCACATTTTCGGACGCACTCTAACACGAGCAGCAATGACATCCGCCGCGTGTGATGCGCGGACTCAGCGTTTTCTCGATCACATGAAAAGAAGACTTCTGTAAGTATCCGGCGATCTGACGCCAATGGGTCATTTATTTCGCATAGCCCCGCTTTTGAGCCGAATTCGATCAAAACTTCTCTGTCAACGACCGACTTTGAAGACCAACTATTCGACAAATAGTCAGTGTTCTTGATTGACTCGCGAAATGCCGCGGCTAACTTTTTCCCGCGGGCCGACAACCTTGAAAGATCAACTTCCGCTTGATTTTGGCCAAGCATGTTAGTTTCGAGGTCGACCTCCTCGTTCATCTCAGCCTTCGCAGTTTCGAACAAACCAAGATTTACAAGCGATGCTTGATACGCTGCGCCCAATTGGCCCTGTGGCGAATCCAGATGCAACCAAGCCTCAAGGTCGTAATCGTCCTTTGGTAAAGCCGTAGCAATCGTCGAAGCCTTGTTAGATCCACCAAGTGCTCCCCCTTCACAGGCTTGACCTTTGTGATGCAATACAGCGCCAAGCACCATCGCCCTCTCACGAACGACAACGCCAGTTATTAGGCCACGATCGCTCATCTTTCCTTTCTCTGATTTTGCATAATCTTCGATCGCCCAAGGAAAGAACGCATAGTATCTCGCCCTCGGTGTGATCGAAGTAATGCAGTGCAATAGTTCCGCGGCCAGTCTAGCTGAGACTCTTAAATTCAGTCCTAGCGGGTCTTGTGCGCTCGCGGATGGAAGTTCTTTACTCCAACGCAAAAGGGCCATTTGATCAGGCAACTTATCGAGGTCCAGAACTTTATTCAGCTCAGCATATTCCGCCATCGTAAATCTCTCGCACTAGACTGATTTCTCATCACGTTTGTTTCAATAGCCTGTGGCAGAAATTAGGCAGGAGAAAATTCGGTAGGGCCTTTGCAACACTGCTGCATCAATTTTCTTTGTTAGTCATCGAAGCCGCACGAGACTGCCATGACGTTCCTGTTGGTCCAATCCACTACCGTTTTAAGGTCTACTTCTTTTTCGCATGAAAAATTATCTTTAGAGCTGCGGGAACCTCACTCTCACTTGTTAGCTTAAAGAGCGTATTACCTCGATCATCTTTAATCGGTAATTTCGCAACGGGCTCGAAGTGATCCACTGTTCCACGTACCGTCACTGACAGTTGTTGAATTTGGGGCTGGATGATTACATACCAGAAGTTATCTGGAGTATCTGAGAAGTTCCTCGATTTGCCTCGCTTGAAGTCGCCTGTGTAGCGCTGGCGAACGCCCCTCAACAAAGCTTCGGCCGCCTTGGCCATTGGGGGCTCCAGTAATTCCTTCACAAGCGACAGGAACTCTTGGTCTCCCGGACCGTACATTACACTTACACTCTGCACTTCATTTGAGACAATATCAGAAGCTGAAGCGGCTATCGCTGATACTGCTATGGTGTCGGCTAACGTCCCTACATTCAGAGCGATAGCATCTTCAAGATCGAACGTTAGTTCGGAACCATTCTCATTGAACTCATAGTTCTTCAGAAGAAGAACACTGCGCGGCCCGACAGATTTTGTCCCACCGCCAAATAGGCGGACTTCATGCGGTGCCATTTCGAGTTGCCACACGCCCCCTGCGATACTCTTTGCTTTACTAGCTGTTATTTTGATTCCCATATTGATCACCTCCAAATGCCATCTTAATGTCTATCTGCCCAGATTAATCTGCAGATAGCATACGTCAGATAATAGACCAATGGATTTCCAAGGTTTTCATTGATAGAATCAAACGTTGTGGTGGCGGCTTCCATTTTACATTGAAGTGCTAACCCACTGATATTCCACAGGTACCCTGCGGTTCCTTTCACAAAAAAGTCCAATGTTTTCAGTGGAATCCTTAGGATTGCAAATCCGTGTACAGGAGTTCGATTCTCCTACTCGCCTCCACACTCCTTTGAATGTTCGGCCAAACCGGTTCGGCCCTGCGCAACAGGGGCAACGTTACTTGCCCTTTTGCGCGATCAGCCGGTACAGGTACAACGCCAGCAATCCGGCCAGCAGCACATTTGTCACGGGATTGACCCATTCCGACACACGCGCGTACTGGTTGCCCAGTGCGTAGCCTGCAACGGTCAGCAAGCTCACCCACAACACGCTGCCCACGAATGACAGCGCCAGAAACCGCGCAAGCGGCATATCCGTCAGCCCTGCGGGCACCGAAATCAATGTGCGCACGCCCGGGATCATCCGGCCGATCAAGACGGCCCAGTTGCCATGTCGGTCGAACCAGTCGCGGGCGCGGTCGAAATCGGCTTCGGACAGGGTCAGCCAGCGTCCGTGGCGCCGGATCAAACGGCGCAGGCGCGCCTCGCCCAGGGCTTGCGCGGCCCAATACCACAGCGTTGTGCCCAGCAAGGACCCCAGGCTGCCCGCCACGATCACCCCTGTGATCGTCAGCCTGCCCTGATGCGCCAGAAACCCGCCCAGCGGCATGATCACCTCGGACGGGATCGGCGGGAAAACATTCTCGCCCAGCATCAGCAGAAATACCCCCGCGAGCCCGCTTTGCGCGATCAGCCCGGTGATCCAGTCAAACATGGTTTACTCCGATGGTGCCGCGTCATTGCATTGGGCCCACCCGTCAGCGTCGCGGCAGAAGCTGACCTTCTGGTGGTGATCAAAGCTGCGGGTGCTGTCCACCGCGGCAAAGCGTTCGACATGAACGCGGTCACCGTCCAGATGCAGCAGGTTGAAATCGTTCGGCTCGCCGCGCACGCGATTCGACAGGCCGGTGCCTGCATGGATCTGGATAACGCCTCGGTGGTCTTCGATGCGCGCGAAGGTTTCGGCGCGCCAGCTGTGCAGATGCCCCGACAGCACGATGTCGGTGCCCGCGTCGCCCAGTGCCTTGATCGCCGTACGTGCGCCGCGCATCAGCTTTTTGTCCTCCCCCGGCAAATGTTCCAGCGGGTGATGCACCACCACAATGCGCAAAGCCCCTTCGGCGGCGTCCCGAAACCCGCGCCGCACGCGGCGGATGTCGCGCGGGCTGAACCAGCCACGTTGAATGCCCAGCGGATTGACCGAATTGATTCCCACAACCGAAGCCTGCGGCGCGTGCATGACCGGTTGCAGATCGCGGTTGATCCAGCGGCGATACCGCCGGAACGGCCAGAACAGACGTTCAAAGAAGTTATAAAGCGGTGTGTCATGGTTGCCCGGCACCACCAGCGTCGGTGCGTCAATGGCGTCGATGAACGTGCGCGCCTGCTGGAACTGACGGTTGCGCGCGCGCTGCGTCAGATCGCCGGAAATCGCCACCAGATCGGCGTTCAACCCGTTTATGCGTTCCAAAAGTGGGGCCATCAGCTCGGGACGGTCGCGGCCAAAGTGCAGGTCTGACAAGTGGATGATCCGTCTCAACGCACCACCCCGTCCTCACCATGCGGTGTCACCACGGTCAGCGCCCCTTGACGCAGTTCCAGATCGAACGGCCCCTTGATCCGGGTACGTTCCCCGTCCCGTGCCACCAGCAAGGACTTGCGCTTGCAGGTGATGTGCAGGCTTTGCGCGCAGAGCAGGTCAAAATCCTGATCGCGTTGTGCCCGGCCCAGCATCAGCGCCAGACCGTTCTTCAACAGCCCCAAACGCCCGGCGTTGGGTGCGATCAGCACAGCCAGTTGCCCCGCCTCGATGCACTCGGCCCCTTCAAGGCCCATCTGTTCGAGCTGAAAGGCGTTCGAGACCGCGAACAACAACGAGGTTTTGATTTCGCGCGTTTCACCGTCAGCCGTCACTTGCAGCTTCAGCCTGCGTGGCAGGCGCAGCATGGTTTTCAGAACCGACCAATAGGCGGCGATCCGGCTGCGACCCCAGCGGGCATAGACGGTTTCACGGGTGCGCAGAATCTGCGGATAAATCCCCAGGCTGGTGTTGTTCAGAAACACGCGGTCGTTGATGATCCCCACGGGCAGCGCCTTGCGCCGGTTGCGTGCAATCACGGCAATCGCCTCGGCTGCGTCTTCGGGGATGTCCAGCGACCGCCCGAAATAGTTGAACGTGCCCAGCGGGATGACCCCCATCGCCGTCTGCGTCCCGACAAGGCCCGAGGCCACGGCACAGATCGTGCCATCCCCCCCCGCGGCCACCACCAGATCGGCCCCGTCGCGGGCCAGTTGCGCGGCCCGCGCGGGAATGTCTTCACCGGGGGTCAATCTGATGATCCGGGCGTTTATGCCGTTGTCTTCAAAGGCGCGTTCCAGATCCTGGATGTCAGGGTGCCCTGCCCCGCGTCCGGATTTGATATTGACCAGCACATGTGCCGTCATGGTGGAAGCGTCGGGTTGAAGATCGGGCGCTGTATTGGCTTGCATCTGTCCACCTTTTACTTCTGTTTTCCCGTGCAAGGCACGGGGCGGTCGGCGCCAGAGCAGACTGCGCCGGCAGGCGGACCCTGATACTGCAACGCAGCAAGGCGGCACGAGGTTCCCCGAGGGGAACGCGCGCTACAAGATCACACGATGCTCGGACTGCCCGGCCACGTCCATAGAGCAGCTAAAAGTCATGCCCGCCTGTGGCTCGGCCGCGCCATCGCGGTTGACGGCTGCCGAGGTGACATAGAGCGTTTTAAGGTCGTCACCGCCGAAGCTGGGGCATGATGCCTGCACCGCCGGCACGCCGAAGGCCCGCACAAAAGCCCCGTCAGGCGCGTAGCATGCGACGCGACTGGCGCCCCATTGCGCGCTCCACAGATGGCCGGTGGCATCCACAACCGCGCCATCGGGAAACACGCCATCCGCGCGCAGATCGACAAATACTTCGGCCTCGCCCGTGGGCCAGCCATCGCCGTCCAGCGCCGTACGCATAATCTGTTGGGTCACCGTGTCGGCGTAATAGGCATGGGTGCCAGCAGGGTTGAAACAGATGGCATTGCTGACGGTCACCTGATCCACCAGCTTGCGCAGTTCGCCGCGATAATATCGGTAGATCGCGCCTGCCTTGCGCTCTTTTTCCTTGCCCATGGTGCCAATCCAGAAACCGCCCTGCGGATCGGCGCGCCCGTCATTGGACCGCGTCACCGGATTGTCAGCCTCAAGTGCTGCCACATGCTCTTGCGCGCCTGTGTCCAAATCAAACGTGAAAAGGGCCCGTTCTGACGCAATCAAAAGCTGCGTGTCATTGATCCAGCCCGCAGCCGAGACATGGTCGTCAAACGCCCACACCTGTTCGCCATCGGCTGTCCGGCTGAGCAGCTTTTTGCCCAGAATGTCAAACCAGAACAGTTGCTTGCGTCCGGGGTGCCACAACGGACCCTCACCCAAGGTACAAACGGTATCGCTGAAAATATCCATCTTAACGTGCTTCCTTTGCCATATCATAGGCGGCGACAATGCCCGCCGCCCGTGCGCGAATGTCCTGTGCTGCCATCCCGGGCGTATACAGCGCCGTGCCAATGCCAAAGCCGTCGGCCCCCGCCGCCATCCAGTCGCCAAAATTCTCGGCCCCGACGCCACCCACCGCATATACCTGTGCCGCTGCTGGCAGAACGGCGCGCATCGCTTGCAAGCCCTTTGTGCCGACCAGAAAAGACGGGAAAATCTTGATCCCGTCCGCGCCCGTGGCCAGCGCCGCAAAGCATTCGGTCGGCGTAAGGCAGCCGGGATAAGACAACAGGCCCGCCCCCTTGGTCGCGGCGATCACCGCAACATTGCAATCGGGCGAAACGACCATCTGCGCGCCGATGTCGGCCAGCCGTTCAACATCGGCGACCGTCAAAACGGTGCCCGCACCAATCAGCGCGTCCGCACCGAATTCGGCCTGCATCTTCTGGATGCTGTCGAAAGGATCGGGCGAATTCAGTGGCACCTCGATCTTGGTAACCCCCGCAGCGATCAGCGCCTCGCAGGCGGGCAATGCTTCGGACGGGGTGATCCCGCGCAGGATCGCAATGATATTGCGGCTCATTGATGCTCCAGTTCTGCATGGGCGGCGCGCAGGCCGGCCAGTGTCATTTCGGTTGGGTCCAGTCGCAACACTGGCACCCCTTGGGCCGTCAGCGCAGCCTGATAGGCGTCGGCGGATGCCGCCGCACCAATCACCGCCACCTGCTGGCCCAGCCAGTAGGGTTTCGACGCGGCCAGCTCGATCCCGATCAACAAGCCGGACAGGCGTGCACGCGCGACAGCCCCTTCCAGCCCGCCCAACAGCGCCTCGGCCCGCAGGCCGAACAGTTTGGCCGCGACGGCTTGCGGACGACCCATCGCGTCATCGACCGCTGCGGCAAAGGCGGATTCGTCCCAGCCTGTGGACGACACCGAATGGCGCAGCACCGATTGCTGCGACAACAGCGCGAACATCTCGCCGGTCATGAAGGTCTGAAAACTAACAATCTCGCCTGCGCTCAGGTGGGCCCATTTGGTGTGGGTGCCGGGCAGACAGGCGACACCGTCGAAATCGGATTGGGTGGCAACCAGCCCTTTGATCTGGGTTTCCTCGCCCCGCATCACATCGGCAGGGGTGCGTTGGCTGACGCCCGGCAGAATGTGCACTTGCAACCGCTTGTCCTGCGTCGGCACCCGCAGCGCGCTGTGCGCGTCTGGCGGAGCGCAGGGCACGGACGCATAGGGCGCCTCGGCCCAGCCCTGCCGCGCGCCGGCCATGCCACAGATGATCACAGGCACCGGTTTCGTCCCCAAAGCATCCTCGCACAGCGCCAGAAGCACCGCCTCGTAGTTTTGCGGAGCCAGCGTGCCCATGCCGCGATCGCTGTTGCGCGCGTCCAGAACCTGACCGTCGCGGGTCATCAGCCACAGCCGCATATGGGTGGTGCCCCAGTCAACCGCAATCCAATCCACGGTCATCCCGACACCGCCACGCCGCCATCAACAACCATCGCCTGACCCGTCATCATCCGGCTGGTCTGCGACGACAGGAACAACACCGCATCGACAATGTCGCGCGGGGCCAGATGTTCGGGCAGGCATTGCCGTTCCAGATGCGCGGCCAGATCCTCGGGCGTGGCCCACAGATCCATCTGCCGCCGGGTCAGAACCCAGCCCGGCATCACTGCGTTCACACGGATCTGATCGGGTCCAAGCTCGCGCGCCAAGGCACGGGTCAGGCCGGTGACCGCGGCCTTGGCCGTGACATAGCCCGCCATGCCCGCCATACCCATCATGTAAGATATTGACGAAAAGTTCACGATGGACCCGTAACCCGCCGCCTTCATCATCGGCGCGGCGGCTTGCGCTGCAAAGAACTGCGGGCGCAGGTTGACGTTCTGGCAGGCGTCCCAATCTTCCACCGTCGTGTCCGCGATAGACTGGCGTGTATCATTGGCGGCATTGTTCACCAGCCGCGTGATCGGCCCGTGGGCCTGCGCCGCAGCCTGCATCGCGTCCTTCAACGCTGCAATATCCGTGATGTCACACCTCAGGAACAGCGGATCGTATTCATACCTGCCAGACATTTCAGCCACAAAATCACCGGCATCGGACCGCTGAACAAATGCCACCTTGGCCCCCTGCTCAAGGAACCCTTCGGTCAGCGCCGCGCCAATGCCCGACCCGCCGCCAGTGATGAACACCGAGGCGTCCGCAAGGTCATGGAAAGTCGCAAGAGATGTCATCTGTGGTCCTTTCATCGCGCCCTCGTCACCGATCAAAGCAGCGTTCTACCATCAGGGTAAATCCATGATGTGGGGGAAGACAACTGATATGACGCAACATTGAGGTATCGTTGCAATCTATTGATATTCATTGGTTAGTCTGAACAGGCAGGTTTGTTGCACATGCCCCGAGGAAGCATTGTTTTATATGCACGTTTTCAACTTTATCCGTTTAATATCAGGCTTTTGCCGAAAGAAACTCATCGTTCCCTGAACTCCAGAATGCACATCGGCGACACGGTATGAGGAACATCCCCCTTGGAAAAATCTGACGAAACCATCCTGGTTCAGGCGGCGAAACGGGCGGCATTGACCTGTGGATAACGCCTTGGCAGACTTGAGCTCAGTACGGCAAGGGCTTGAACATAAGCAAGAATCCCCCCGAAACTTATCCACAGCGATGAATATTAGGTCGGTAAATTCGGCACCTATGTTGGCGGGGGCACGCAGTTTGCTGGCAACCTTCGCCACAGAGTGAAAAAGCAATGATTTTCCGATGATTTCCGCCGATCTGCCGGGCCAAACCAAGGCAAGTTCCCGACCTGTGGATAAAACTCGATAAAGTCGCAATAAAACAAATTTTCCTGCAATCTCACCCAAATCACTCGTCAAAAATGTGAAAATACTGAAACCTAAACCTTCCGACCATTCACCACTGCCGAACCTTTTTCACTGCCCGCGCAGCCACTCCATCACGGCCGGACGCACCGACATCGCACCGCGGTGGCGGGTGACCGCAATCACCTTGCGCAATTCCTCAAGGTTCGACCGGCGCAGCAACGACTTTACCGGCCCGATCGACGCCGGGCGCATCGACAGACGCCGCAGGCCGATGGCCGCCAGACACATCGCCTCGACCGGACGGCCCGCGTCCTCGCCACAGAACGACACCGGTGTGTTGGATGCCGCGCATCGCTCGACGATCTGTTCAAGAAAGCTTAGGAAACTGACGTTCAGCGTGTCATAGCGCCGCCGCACCCGTTCGTTCTCGCGGTCGGCGGCAAAGAAGAACTGTTTCAGGTCGTTGCCCCCGATAGAGATAAAATCGACCTCTTCAAAGAACTTGCGCGGCGCAAAGCCCAGCGACGGTGTTTCCAGCATCGCGCCAACTTCGATCTTTGACGGCAACGGATGCCCCAGACGCCGCTCGCGCTCCAGCGCCTTGTTCACCTCGTCACGGGCCTGCGTGTACTCTTCGTATTGCGCCACAAAGGGGAACATCACGTACAAAGGTCGGCCATTCGCCGCGCGCATCAGCGCCTGCAACTGCATCCGCAGAATGCCGGGTTTGTCCAGCCCCACGCGGATCGCCCGCCAGCCCATCGCCGGGTTCGGTTCGTCATTGGGTTTCATGTAGGTCAGCACCTTGTCCGACCCGATATCCAGCGTCCGGAACACCACCGGCTTGCCCTGTGCCGCATCCATGACACGGGCATACAGCGCGCTCAACTCGGACCGTTTGGGCATCTGGTTGCGCACAAGAAACTGCAATTCGGTGCGGAACAGCCCCACCCCTTCGGCCCCCGAAGACGGCAAAGACGGCAAATCGGCCATCAGCCCTGCGTTCATCATCAGATCAATCTTGGCACCGCACAGGGTTTCGGCAGGTTTATCGCGGATCGACGCGTACCGTTCCAGCGCCTCGGCCTGCATCGCGATCTTGTCGCGAAAGGCCGATACCACGTTGTCGTCGGGCCGCAGGTGCACAATGCCCTGATCCCCGTCCACCATCACCGGATCGCCGTTCAACGCCTCGGTTGTGATCCCCTTAGCGTGGACGACCAGCGGGATCGCCAGCGCGCGTGCCACGATGGCCGCATGGCTGCCGACCGAGCCTGCCTCAAGCACAATCCCTTTCAGCCTGCGGCCATAGTCCAGCAATTCGCCCGGCCCGATGTTGCGGGCCACAAGGATCGGATCGGGCGGCATTTCCGCGCCGGTGTCCTGCCCCTGCCCGGTCAAAATGCGCAGCAGACGGTTCGACAGATCGTCCAGATCGCTCAACCGTTCCCGCAGATACCCGTCCGAGGCCTGCCCCACCCGCGCACGGGCAAGCGACTGTTCTTTCTCGACCGCCGCCTCGGCGCTTAGTCCGCGGCCGATGTCCTCTTCCATGCGCCGCATCCAGCTTTTGGAGTTGGCGAACATCCGGTAGGCTTCCAGAACCTGCCGCTGTTCCTGATCCGGCCCCGCAAGGCTTAGCATTTTGTCCACGCCGATGCGCAATTCGTCCACGGCGACGTTCAGACGCTCCATTTCGCGCTGCGGATCGTCGGCAATGGGGTTCACCACGACCACGCGCGGCTCGTGCAGCCAGATGTGCCCCTCGGCCACGCCCTCTTGGCCGGTCGTTCCCTTGATCATCACCGGATGGCTGTGGCGGGCCGACATCGCGGCGCCCTCGCCCACGAACGCGCCCAGTTCGGTCATCTCGGCCAGCACCATCGCGACCACTTCCAGCGCATAAACTTCGTCCGACGAAAATTCGCGCGCGTCCTTGGATTGCACGACCAGCACGCCCAGCGCCTCGCCCAGACGCTGCACGGGAATCCCCAGAAAACTTGAATAAACCTCTTCGCCGGTCTCGGGCATGAAACGGAAACCGCTGGCCTTGGGGGCGTTGGCGGTGTTCACCACCTGACGACGTTGGGCCACGCGGCCCACCAGCCCCTCGCCCAGGCGCATCCGTGTCTGGTGAACGGCCTCGGGCTTCAGCCCTTCGGTGGCGCACAGTTCCAGCGTGTCCTGATCGCGGAACAGATAGATCGAGCACACCTCGCAGCCCATCGACGACGCAATCAGCGCGGTGATCTTGTCCAGCCGTGTTTGCCCGGGTGCATCCTGCGCCAGCTCGTCGCGCAGCCGACCCAGCAATTTTCGGCTCTCGGTGTCCGTGCGCTCTGTCATTCTGGCGCCCCCCTTGGTGTCCGGTATCAGCTTAGATCATACCGAACGCCAAGAAGAAACGGGTTTTGCGCCCCAGCCGCGGATTTGCCACATGCCTTTGCGGAATGTCGCAAGGGCTGCCCTAAGTGCAGGCGGCCCAAGGCGTAGTGCCCTGAGATTAAGCGGCTTTTTCCAGCTCAAATGCGTCGTGCAGCGCCTGAACCGCCAGTTCCATGTACTTGCGGTCGATCAGCACGCTGATCTTGATCTCGGATGTGGTGATGACCTTGATGTTGATGCCCTCGTTGGACAGCACGCGGAACATCTTGGCTGCCACGCCGGTGTGGCTGCGCATACCAATGCCAACGACGCTGACCTTGGCCACGTCCAAATCGGCGATCATCTCGTCAAAATTGATCACGCCGGACTGCTTGGCCTCTTCCATCGCCTTTTCGGCGCGTTTGACCTGATCGTTGGGGCACGACCACGTCATGTCGGTGCGGCCCTCTTCGGCGATGTTCTGCACAATCATGTCCACGTTCACGCCCGCTTCGCTGAGCGCGGTAAAGATTGTGGCGGCGATGCCGGGGCGGTCGGCCACCGACACAAGGGTCATTTTCGCTTCGTCGCGGCTGAATGCGACACCGGCTACAACATTGCTTTCCATGATTTCCTCCTCGTCACAGACCAGCGTACCGGCTGTGTCCGATTGTTCCTCGAAACTGCTGAGCACGCGCAGCTTGACCTTATACCGCATCGCCAGCTCGACCGAGCGGGTTTGCAACACTTTTGCGCCCAGCGATGCCAGCTCCAGCATCTCTTCGAACGCGATCTTGTCCAGTTTGCGCGCCTTGGCGCTGACCCGCGGGTCGGTGGTGTAAACCCCGTCCACGTCGGTATAAATATCGCAGCGTTCGGCATTGAAGGCTGCCGCAAAAGCGACGGCGGTGGTGTCACTGCCACCCCGGCCCAGCGTGGTGATGCGCCCTTCGGGGCTGACGCCCTGAAAGCCTGCGACCACGGCCACACGCATACCTTGCTGAAACTTGGCCATGATGTTGTCGCTGGGAATTTCCTCGATCCGCGCCGAGGAATGGGCGCTGGTGGTTTTCACCGGCACCTGCCAGCCCTGCCAGGACCGCGCGGGCACGTCCATTTCCTGCAAGGTCAACGCCATCAGACCGGCGGTCACATTCTCGCCGCTGGACACGACCGCATCATATTCGCGCGCGTCATACATCGGCGAGGTTTCGTTGACCCAGCCGACCAGCTCGTTGGTCTTGCCCGACATCGCCGAGACAATCACGATCACATCATAGCCTTTGGCCACTTCCACGCCCACGCGTTTCGCGGCACGGCGGATGCGGTCAAGGGTGGCCACGGATGTGCCGCCAAATTTCATCACCAGAACGGGCATGATGTCCTCACCTCAAAATCCGAGGCTTCCCTACGCGCCGCGAACACCAATGACAAGCGTCAAGGCATCAAATGCCCATTCCACTTCTGAGGTTCGATAAATCCTCGGGGGACGGCGCGCCAGCGTCGGGGGGCAGACAGCCCCCGAACCACGCTTGCCGCAAGCGGTCAGAACGGGTGGACCTGCCCGTCATAGGTCAGGAACGCGCCGGTCGTTCCAATGTCCAGATCGGCAAACCGCGCGCTCAGACCCGCAACGCTTTCATCAACAGTGATCGCAGCACCGCTGCCGCCCATATCTGTCTGCACCCAACCCGGATGATAGATGCCAACGGCAATCCCCTCGGACTGAAGGTCCGTCGCCAGATTGCGCCCCAGGTTCAGCGCCGCAGCTTTGGACGCGCGGTAGATATAGCTGCCACCGGGCGCGCGGGTGTCGGACCCCATCTGGCTGGAAATAATGGCGATCTTGCCCTTGGCCGCCCGCAGGTTCGGCAGCAGAGTCTGCACCGTCTGGAACACGCCCGTCACATTGGCCGCGAAACCGTTGGCCCACATATCGGCGGGATAGCCGCTGTCCAGGCTTTGCCCCTTGTCCTCGTAAACACCCGCATTGCACACCAGCAGGTCGACAGGATCATCGCCCAGTGCCACAGCCAGCTTGGCAAAATCCGCAGGCTGCGTCACGTCCATCGCCACGTCGGCCCCGTCACCGCGCCCCGTTCCGGTCACCTGATGGCCCGCGGCCCGATACTGCGCGGCAAGGCCCGCACCGATGCCACGTGTGGCACCCGTAATCACAATTCTCATGGGTCAGTTTACCTTTGATTTGGGCAGGAAGGGCAGCGGCATCACCGGCACACCATCCTCGATCAGCGCTTTGGCCTCATCGGGTTTTGCCTCGCCATGAATGGCGCGTTCAGGGGCGTCGCCCAGATGCATCGCCCGCGCCTCGCGGGCAAAGTTGCCACCGACGTAGGTCGAATGCGTTTCAACGTGTTTGCGCATCTGCGCCAATGCGGCCTTGACCTCGGCGGCCTTGGCGTTGCGCGCGGCCTCTGCTTCGGCTGTGGCGGCAGCATCACGGGCCGACGATACACGCGGTGCCATCACCGCCTTGTCCACCGATGCGCTGCCACATACGGCGCAATTCACATGACCCGCGCCGCGCAGGGCGTCAAAAGCTTCTGCGGATTTGAACCAGCTTTCAAAAGCATGGCCCCGATCACATTTCAAAGCGTAGCGGATCATAACAGCTCCAGCGGCGGACGACACATCCGAGATATACACGAAAGCTGCCGCGTCAAGCGGCAGGGGTCGTGTCCGGCTCTTAGGTCAAAATCTTGGGGTCGAAGTCCCGAATAATCTGGGCCAGTTCCGGTTCCTCGACCAAACGCGCGGCTTTTTTGCGCCCCACCCAGCGGCGTTTGCGTTCCAACGCTTCGGGGAAGGTTTTGGCCAGCGATTTGACCCGCACGGGGTAAACCATTGCCACGCAGGGCATATCGCTGTCGTCATCGACCGACTTGCTGTAAGAATACAGCCCCACGGGCCGCCAGTCGACCTTGCCCAGAACGCCCGCCTCTTCCCAGGCTTCGGTCAGCGCCGCCTCGCCCGGGGTTTGGCCGTCCATCGGCCAGCCCTTGGGCACGATCCAACGGCCCGACCCGCGCGAGGTGATCAGCAATATCTGCACCTTTCCGTCCATCACGCGCCAGCACAGCGCGGCAAACTGGGTGCGCACATCGGTTTTGCGCGCACTGTTCACCGTGATGGGCAGTTGCTTGATCATCGGAGCGGTCATCGAAATCCTCGAAGCGATTGGTACAAATACAACGCACTGGCTTTTACAATGCATTGATTTTAGGGCGATGCCAGACACTAGCCAATTTTTTACGAAGTTTTAGTAAAGAAAACGGAGTTTTCGCAACAGCGCCGCTGAGAAGAAGGGGCTTGTGGCCGCGTGGCAGCGGGTAAATACTGCTGTTTGATGGGAAAAGCTGTTCGTAAAATCATGGTCTTGGCTGCGACGCTGATCTGCGTTGCCGGCGCGCCCGTTCTGGCGCGTGATTTGATTGTCTTTGCCGCTGCCAGCCTGCGCGGCGCATTGGACGAGGTTGCCGCCCTAAACGACACGCCGGTCGCGATTTCATATGGCGGCTCCGGTGCAATGGCACGGCAGGTGGCCCAGGGCGCGCCTGCGGACGTGGTTGTGCTGGCCAATCCGCAGTGGATGGTCTGGCTGCAAGATCAGGGCATTGTCGCCGCCGACCTGCCGGTGACGCTGTTGACCAACACGCTGGTGCTGATCGGTCACGATGGCCCCGCCCTGCACGATCCCGACGCCGATGCCCTGCTGGCACGCCTTGGTGACAGGCGGCTTGCCATCGGCCAGCGTCAGGCGGTGCCTGCGGGCATCTACGCCCGCGCGTGGCTGGAACATATCGGCGCGTGGGACAGGCTTGTGCCGCATCTGGCCGAGGTCGAGAACGTCCGCGCCGCGCTGGCGCTGGTTGCACGCGGCGATGCGCCGTTGGGTGTTGTCTATGGCTCGGACGCGCTGGCGGACCCCAAGGTCACGGTGCTGTGGCACATTCCCGACGACCAGCACCCGCCAATCACCTATCCGGCGGTAGCGCTCAGCCCCGAAGGCGCGCAGTTCATGGACATTCTGCGCAGCCCGCAAGCCGCCGAGATTTTCAAGCAATACGGCTTTGGCCTGCCCTGATGGATGCCGCCGGATACGAAGCACTGCGGCTGTCACTGCTGGTTTCGGGCACTGCGACGTTGATCGGGCTGCCGCTGGCGTTGTGCTGTGCGTGGTTGCTGGCACGGCGTGATTTTCGGGGCAAGGACCTGCTGAGCGCCGCGATTCACCTGCCGCTGGTGCTGCCACCTGTGGTCACCGGCTATTTGCTGCTGTTGTCCTTTGGCCGCACGGCACCCCTGGGCCGGTTTCTGGAACAGACGCTGGGGTTGGTACTGGCGTTTCGCTGGACCGGTGCGGTGCTGGCTGCAATGGTCATGGGCTTTCCGCTGATGGTGCGCGCCATGCGGTTGGCGATCGAGGCGGTGGACCCGCGCATCGAGGCCGCCGCCGCCACGCTGGGGGCCCCGCGTTATGCTGTTTTCGCAACCGTCACCCTGCCGCTGATCGCACCGGGCATCCTTGCAGGCGCGGTCATGGGATTTGCCAAAGCCTTGGGCGAATTCGGCGCGACCATCACCTTTGTCGCCGCCATTCCCGGCCAGACGCAAACCCTGCCTTCGGCGATCTACAGCTATCTGCAAGTCCCGGGGGGCGAGGCCCGCGCCGCGCAACTGACCCTGATCGCCTGTGCCATCGCGGTGGCGGCGGTGGTGGTGTCCGAATGGCTGTCGCGGCGCATCGCCGCGCGGATCGGTGCCGCATGAGCCTGAGCGTCGACATCTGCCACCGCTTCGACGGTTTCACCCTGAATGCCGCGTTTCAGGCACCTGCGGGTGTCACGGCCCTGTTCGGACGCTCGGGCGCCGGCAAGACGACCCTTGTGAACGCTGTGGCAGGGCTGCTGCGTCCTGATGCGGGGCGGATCACGCTGAAGGGGCGCGTGCTGTTGGACCGGAACGCGGGCATATGCCTGCCGCCGCACCAGCGCCGGTTGGGCTATGTCTTTCAGGACGCGCGGCTGTTTCCGCATCTGAGTGTCGCTGGCAATCTGGACTATGGAACGCGGTATGCGCCCGCTGGCGGCACCGCCATGTCACGCGACGATGTGATCGACCTGCTGGGCCTTGGCCCCCTGCTGGACCGCCGTCCGCGCCACCTGTCTGGCGGTGAAACCCAGCGGGTTGCCATCGGACGTGCCCTGCTGTCGCGCCCCGAGATGCTGTTGATGGACGAACCGCTGGCAGCTCTTGATGCGTCGCGCAAGGCCGACATCCTGCCCTATCTGGAGCGGCTCAAAACCGCGTATCATCTGCCGATCCTCTACGTGTCGCACGCGCTGGACGAAATCGCGCGGCTGGCCGATACGCTGGTGCTGTTGTCAGATGGCGCGGTCCAAGCGGCGGGACCGATCCGCGCGCTGCTGTCCGATCCAGCGCTGGTGCCGCTGCTGGGCGTGCGCGAGGCGGGTGCGGTGATCGACGCCACGGTGACCCATCACGCCGACGACGGGCTGACCACGTTGCGCATCGCGGCGGGTGATATTTATTTGCCCGGTGTACAGGCCCATGTGGGCGACAGCATCCGGGTGCGCATTCGGGCGGGCGACGTGATTGTCGCACGCGCGCGGCCCACGGGGCTCAGCTCGGTCAATATCCTGCCGGTGACGGTGACGGCCGTGCAGATGGGCGACGGGCCGGGGGCCGCCATCGCGCTGGACGCCGCAGGCGACGCCCTGCTGGCGCGGATCACCGCACGGTCGGCGCGGGATCTTGGGCTGCACGTGGGCATGAACTGCTTTGCCGTGCTCAAGGCAACGTCGGTGGCGCAGTCGTCTATCGGGCATCACCTGCCCTAAGGGTCAAACCCTGACGCCCTTGCCCCGCTCAAGACGTTCTTTCAACTTGGCGACCAAGACCTCTCGCGGGGTGTCGGCATCAATCGCCAGCTTGCGCAGCGCGAAATGGATATGCGCCATCTCGGCGTAATAGCTGGTGTAGGCGTAGTTCACCGCAGCCCCCGCCACAGCACCCAAAACCGGCACCGTCTGCGCCGCCAGTTTCTGCCCCAAGACCACCGCCAGCTTGGGCGCGACCCGGGCAATCAGCGTCTGCATCGCGGCCCCGCTGAGCGCCACGCGCGCGGATAAAAACGCAATGTCCGCCCCGTCATCTTCAGCAAGCGGCCCCGCAGCGGCAAAGACCTGCACGCAGTCGAACCGAACATTATCGGCGCTGGTGTCAAAGCCCAGCTTGTGCGCCTCGCCCTCGATCACCCGCAGCAACAGCGTGGTGGTCACCGGCAGCTCGGCCAGCGCCGTGGGCAGGCCGCCAAAACCGCCAGCCGCACCCATCGCGGCGCTGACGGTGCGGTTCACCCAATTGGACTGGTCCTTGACCATCTTGCGCGATCCGCTGGCTGCTTTCATCGCCTGGGTCAGCGCCATGACGGTCGCCCCTTCCAGCCGCTGCCGCACATCGCCGGGCAACCGCCCCAGCAACCCGTCGGCGCGCGCACCGATGGCGTTCAGCAGATCAATGCCCAAGCCGCCCGCCTTGCGATAGCGCACGGCAAGCCGGTCCAGTTCGGCTTCCAGGTCCAGCACGGCCAGTCCGGTGTGTTCAGGAAAGGTCACTTCGCTCATGTGCAGTCCTCCTGCACTGATAGATCGGTGTGGATTGCGCAAAAATCAATGCCGGCGATCAATCGGCAGCGTCCCAGCGCCTGACATCGCCCTCGATCCGGTCCCAGGCGCCTGTCACCAGCGCACGGCCAAGCACCCGTTCGGGGTTGGTGGGCGGCGGCATGACCACATGATCCAGACGGGTAAACCCGAAACGCTGGTAATAGGGCGCATCGCCCACCAGCATCACCCGAGCCCAGCCCATTTCGGCGGCCACTTGCAGTGACACATGCATCAACAGCCCGCCCAGCCCTTCGCCCTGCCGCGTCGGGTGCACGGCCACAGGGCCCAGCAACAGCACATCCGACCCGGCCACACGCACAGGCCAATAGCGGATGGCACCGCCCAGAATGCCGTCACGGTCGCGCGCCACGTGGCTTAGCCCGGCAACCGGTGCGATACCGTCGCGCAAACGATAGGACGACAGCGCCTCGCGGCCCGGCGCAAAGCACAGGTCGTACAAAGCTTCGACTTCCCACCAATCATCGCGGGTCTCGGGCGTCAGGGCGTACATCGGCGGCAGGTCTTACTTGGCTGGTTCCGTCTGGCCTTTGCCCTATCATGCAGCTAACCCTTTGCCAAACCGAACTGAAAGGCCACGCACATGTTTTACCGCCCCGCCGACGGACACCCGCTGCCGCACAACCCGTTCAACGCCATCGTCACCCCCCGCCCCATCGGCTGGATTTCGACGCAAGATGCGGACGGTGTACCCAATCTGGCGCCCTATTCGTTCTTCAACGGCGTGGCCTACGTGCCGCCACAGGTCATGTTCGCCTCGACCGGCGTCAAGGACGATCAGGACAACACCAAGGACAGCGTCGCCAATATTCGTGAAACCGGCGTGTTCTGCGTCAACATCGTCGAATCCGCCGCCCGCGATGCGATGAATGCCTCGTCCGCAACATTCCCCAAAGGCACCGACGAATTCGCCAAGGCCGGTATCACCGCCGAACGCTGCGAGACGATAGACTGCCCACGCGTCGGCGGCGCACCTGCGGCGCTGGAATGCAAGGTCACCCAGATCGTGCAGATCGAAGGCGCGTCCAACTATGTCGTCTTTGGCGAAGTCACAGGCGTGCACATGCGCGACGACACCATCGTGGATGGCCGGTTTGATATTACAACCTATCAACCGCTGTCCCGGCTGGGCTATCGCGATTATACCGTGATCAAGGATCTGTTCGAACTGACCCGCCCCGACGATTGAACCGTGTGGGGGTCGCGCGACAATTCACACCCTGAAGTTGAAAATACACCCTTTGAGGCCTTTCAAAGGCACTGTTGCTTGACCCCGCGACCTTTGGTCTTGCAGGGTTCTGCATGAACAAACCAGCGTATGTACCCCATCGCTTTGGCCGCCATTTTCGCCGGTCATTTTAAGGGCTGCCATTTTGACACCACCCGGCCAGACATATGGGCGGGTCATTTCGGGCTTTGCCCCATATGCATTAATCCAAGGGAGTTCTTTGCATGACCCAACTCGTGATTTCCGACGGCATTACCAGCCTTGTAAGCGTGTTTTATGGCGCTCTTGATGACGCCTTTCTCGAAGGCACGGTAACCAGCTTCAGCACGACCGAAGTGACAATCACCACGGCGGGCGCCGTCGTCACATTAAGCGGCACGGGATTTGGCGCGAATGGGTCGGGGTATTTCGGCAACCTGGACTCGATGAGCTTTGCCTTTACCAACGGAGAAACGATAGACTGGACCGACATCGGCCTGCTGGTGCAGGACATCGTCGCCGCCTATGACGCCGAAGAAAACCCGGTAACCCCGCAGATCGACGCCGTCGAAAACCTGCTGTTGCCGTTGGCCTGGGACATAACGTTCAACGACAGTGACGACATCCTGAATTCAAAAACCACCAGCGCCGACGGAATCAAGCTTCATTTGACCGGCGACAATTACTTTGACCTGCGCGGCGGTGCCGATGACCTGTTCGCTTCTGACGGCAAGGACACGGTCTTTGGCGGCGCAGGCAGCGACACTATTGACGGCGGGAATGACAACGACCGCCTGTATGGTGAAAAGGGCGACGACGAGATCAGAGGGTCCAAGGGCCGCGACCTGCTGCGTGGCGGCACTGGTGACGACGACCTGTCTGGCGGCAAGGGACGCGACAACCTGAACGGCGGCGCGGGCAATGACACGCTGGACGGCGGTTCGGGTGATGACAAACTGCGCGGCTCGAACGGTGCGGATACGTTTGTGTTCAACAGCGCCGTGTCCTCGGGTGATTCAGACATCATCTATGACTACGAGCTGGGCACCGATTTCCTTATCCTTGACGCAAGCGATCCCGGGTCCGTGACAATTACGGACACCCTTGATGGCGCGGTAATCGCCTATGAGGACAATCAGATTCTGGTCATTGGCGTAACAGCAGCCCAGCTGAACGAAGATCCCAACCTGCAAATCTTGTAATTTTCACGACAAAGGCGGCCCCGCCGGGGTCGCCCATGCCACCTTTGAGCCGTGTGCGATCCGCAACACTTTGGCGCGGTTCTGAGCGTTGACCAAATATTGGTTGATGCCCCAGCTTCTGCCTACCTATTTTGCAAAAACATTCACACATTTTACAAAGGCTTAGGCATGTCCACATTGACGCTCTCTTCGGAGATCAACAACGTCGCGACCACATTCTTCCAGATCATTGACGACCTCTATGCAGACGGCTCCGCAATCATCGGGTTCAGCACGACGCAGCTGCTCGTCACGACGACGTTTGGGACGATCACAATCAACGGCACGAACTTCTCCATGAACGGCGACTACGTCTATGGGGATATGGACCAAATGGTCTACAGCTTTACCAACGGTGACGTGCTGACCTGGGACGACGTCAATCTGACCGTTACGGAAATGCAAGACGCGTTCGAGCAAGAGGAGAACGGCTTTACCACTGACTCGGTGGAAAACCTGCTGCTGAATCGCGACTGGACCATCTATGCAAATGACAACGATGACATCCTGACATCCCAAACGCGCAGCAAAGACAACGTTAAAATCCACCTGACGGGTGACGACTACTTTGACCTGCGCGGCGGTTCCGATGACCTGTTCGCGTCTGACGGCAAGGACACGGTCTTTGGCGGCGCAGGCAGCGACACCATCGACGGCGGCAATGACAACGACCGCCTGTACGGTGACAAGGGCGACGACGAGATCAAAGGCTCCAAGGGCCGCGACCTGCTGCGCGGTGGCACTGGCGACGACGACCTGTCTGGCGGCAAGGGACGCGACAACCTGAACGGCGGCGCGGGCAATGACACGCTGGACGGCGGTTCGGGTGATGACAAACTGCGCGGCGCGGATGGCGCCGACACCTTTGTCTTCAGCAGCGCGGTGTCGTCGGGCGACGCCGACATCATCTACGACTACGAACTGGGCGTCGACTTCCTCAGCGTCGATGCCGAGGTGCTCGAAGGGTCCACGATCATCGACACCGCAGAGGGCGCGCTTCTGACATATGACGACAACACGCTGCTGGTTGTCGGTGTCACCGCAGAGCAACTGGGCGACGATGTGAACTTCACTTTCTTCTGATCCGACAAGCAAAAGGCGGCCCCGCTGGCCGCCTTTTCCAATTTCCAAACCACATTCTTTTGGCCTGAAATATCCTCGGGGGACGGCGCGTCAGCGCCGGGGGGCAGACAGCCCCCTGACCGCTCTCAGCCTTCAGTGACCGCCCAGAATCCCCGTGCGCACGCCGTAGTTGGCCGCAACCGCGTAATCGGGGTCGTCGTCGCTGTCGATCACCAGATGCCCCGCCTTGGACAGCAACGCGTGACAGTCGCGCGACAGGTGCCGCAACTGGATGCGCTTGCCCAGCTCTTCGTATTTGCCCGCCAGCGTCTCAATCGCCTGCAAGGCCGACTGGTCCACCACGCGGCTGCCGGCAAAGTCCACGGTGACGCTCAGCGGGTCGGTTTCCACGTCGAACATCTCCATGAACCCGTCGGTCGAGCCGAAGAACAGCGGCCCCTGAACCTTGTAGATTTTGGACCCGTCCGATGCGTTTTCGATCTGCGCATGGATGCGGCGCGCGTTGTTCCACGCATAGGCCAGCGCGCTGACGATCACGCCGACAACCACCGCAACGGCAAGGTCTTCCATCACCGTCACAACGGTCACCAGCACGATCACAAAGGCATCCATCAAAGGCACCTTGCGCAGGATCATCAACGAGTTCCAGGCAAAGGTTCCGATCACCACCATGAACATCACGCCCACAAGTGCCGCCAGCGGGATCAGCTCGATCACGCTCGATCCAACCAGGATAAAGGCCAGCAGGAACAGCGCCGCCGTGATCCCCGCGACCCGCGTGCGCCCGCCGGATTTGACGTTGATCATCGACTGGCCGATCATCGCACAGCCGCCCATACCGCCGAAAAAGCCGGTCACGGTGTTGGCCACGCCTTGGGCGATACACTCCTGGCTGGCACCCCCGCGTCGTCCGGTCATGTCGCCCACCAGGTTCAGCGTCAGCAGGCTTTCGATCAGGCCGATGGCCGCCAGAATGACCGCATAGGGCAAGATGATCTCAAAGGTTTCCCAGTTCAGCGGCACCATCGGAATGTGAAACGACGGAAAGCCGCCCTTGATGCTGGCCAGATCGCCGACCCGCGGCACGTCCAGACCAAACCCGATGACCACAGCCGCCACGATCCCGATCCCCGCCAACGGCGCCGGTATCGCCCGCGTCAGGCGCGGCATGACCCAGATAATCGCCATTGTGGCGGCGACCAGCGCCAGCATGATCATCAATGGCGGACCTGACAACCAGACCCCGCCGCTGACACCGTGGCCAGTGTCGACCATGGTGCCCGGCACCTTGAACTGGCTCATCTGCGCAAGGAAAATCACGATCGCCAAACCGTTAACAAAGCCCAGCATGACCGGATGCGGCACCAGGCGCATGAACTTGCCCCATTGCATCACGCCGGCAAAAATCTGGAACAACCCCATCAGGACGACAGTGGCAAACAGATATTCAACCCCGTGCTGCGCCACCAAGGCGACCATCACAACCGCCAGCGCCCCCGTGGCCCCCGAGATCATCCCCGGACGCCCGCCCATAATCGCGGTGATCAGCCCCACGATAAACGCCGCATACAGCCCGACCAGAGGGTTCACGCCCGCAACAAAGGCAAAGGCCACCGCCTCGGGCACCAATGCCAGGGCGACGGTCAGACCCGAAAGAATTTCGGTCTTCCACTGCCGCCCGTCCAGTTCGGTGTCACCGGGCGACACGCGAAAATCGCCGAAACGGGTGTGGATAAGGTTCGAGATCAAAGCCATGAGTGTCCTGTACGTTGCGAATATGTCGCCAATGTTAAAGGCCCCCTCTAACGGCAACAGCCCCGAGGGGCCAGAGACAATGCTGTTTGGCGATGGCCTGCAAAGGCGAGATTCAGAGCTTTGGCCCTGATTTGTATAATCCGCAGGCAGCAGAGGGTCCAAAGCTGCCCCTGCCAACTTCGGGGGCGCCGCGCGACGCAAGAACCCTGTCTTGCCAACAAGCAACCGGCAATTCTGCACGGCGCCTTGCACAAGGTCAGGGCCCCGCCGCTTGATTCCTTGTTCTGGTGCATCATATTAGAATGCGGCGCGGCATTGGTCGCAAATTATTATTGATCTAGTGGACCTGCTACATGTCAGCCGACGACTCTGAAATTCTGCCCTCGACCCTTCTTTCCGCCGAAAACCTGCGCAGCAACGCCGTTTTTGCCCATGCGATCCGTCACAGCCGCCTGCCGCTGTGCATCACCGATCCGTCGAAACCGGACGAACCCATCGTCTTTGCCAATCCTGCATTCGCCGATCTGACCGGATATGCGGAAGAGGATTTTATCGGAAAGAACTGCCGTTTTCTGCAAGGCCCCGAAACGACACAGGAAAGTGTCGAACAGATCCAAGAGGCCCTGCGCACGGACAGTGTGACGATGGTCGAGATTGTGAATTATCGCAAGTCGGGCGAGAAATTCATCAATGCCCTTCAGATTGGCCCCGTCTTCGACGACGCTGGCAACCTGATTTTTCACTTCGGTTCGCAGATGGACGTGTCGACCGCGCGGGAAAAAGAACGCCAGATGGCCGCGTTGAAAACCAACGAGCTGCTGCACCGGTTGAAGAACATCGTCAACGTAATGACCGTCGTGATCGAGATGACAGGCCGGTCGGCCACCAATACCGCCGAATACAGCAAACGGATTGCCGAGCGCTTGCGCGCATTGGGCCAGGCCCACTTTGCCACATTCTCCCACGACGAACCCAAGGTTCTGCATCTGGATGAACTGGCCAAGATGCTTTTGGTCGCCTATGCGCCGCTGGGCGAAGAACAGGTCCGCGTTAACGGTGACACCGTCATTGTCCCCGACCAATACATGACCGTGATCACGCTTTTGTTGCACGAACTTGCGACCAATGCGGTGAAACACGGCAGCCTGAGCGTTGAACAGGGTGTCGTCGACCTGACATGGGACACCAACGACCCCGCGGCCCTGAACCTGCGTTGGAAAGAAACAAACGGCCCCGCCGTCAGCCAGCCAACCCGCGAAAGCGGCTCAAAGATTGTCAGCTCGCTGGTCAGGGCTTCGGGCGGCACGCTGACCTTTGACTGGCGGGCCGAGGGTCTGGTTGCGGACCTTACGCTGCCTTTGGTGGGCAAAGCGCCGGCCGCCTAGGCCTGCGTAAAGCAGCGGGGACCGATCCTGTCAGGCCGGTTGCAGGTACATCACCCCCTTGCAGCCCCTCCCCGACACGTTAGTCTGCGGCCCATCGCACCTCCTGAACAAAGGCCGCTTCCATGACCCCAACCCGCATCGCCGTCATCGGCGGCTCTGGCATTTACGACATAGACGGGCTGAAAGACGCCAAGTGGGTTCAGGTCGCAACCCCCTGGGGCAAGCCGTCGGACCAGATCCTGACCGGCACGCTGGACGGTGTCGAAATGGCGTTTCTGCCGCGTCACGGGCGCGGTCATGTGCACACGCCCACTTCGGTCCCCTACCGCGCCAATATCGACGCACTGAAACGGATCGGCTGCACCGATGTGATCAGCGTGTCGGCCTGCGGGTCGTTCCGCGAGGAAATGGCGCCCGGTGATTTTGTCATCGTCGACCAGTTCATCGACCGCACCGTGAACCGCGACAAGACGTTTTTTGGCACCGGCTGCGTCGCCCACGTCAGCGTCGCCCACCCCACCTGCCCGCGCCTGTCCGACGCCTGCGAAACAGCGGCGCGCGATGCGGGGATCAATGTGCATCGTGGTGGCACCTATCTGGCGATGGAAGGGCCGCAGTTCTCGACCCTGGCCGAAAGCCGCATGTACCGCGAAAGCTGGGGGGCGGACGTGATCGGCATGACCAATATGCCCGAGGCGAAACTCGCCCGCGAGGCCGAGCTGTGTTACGCGTCGGTTGCGATGATCACCGACTATGACAGTTGGCACCCCGACCATGGCGAAGTGGACGTGACACAGATTATCGCCACCCTGACCGGCAACGCCGACAAGGGCCGCAATCTGGTGTCGCGCCTGCCCGCGCTGTTGGGGGCCGAACGCGCGCCCTGCCCGCACGGCTGCGACCGCGCGCTGGAATACGCGATCATGACCGCCCCCGAAGCCCGCGACCCCGAGCTGGTGGCCAAGCTGGATGCCGTAGCCGGTCGGGTTCTGTCCTAACCAAAGGTCCGCGAGATGCGCCGACACGTTCTGATCCTCGGCGCTGATGGATTTATCGGCCGCCACATCGCTTTTGCCGCCCGCCGTGCGGGCTGGCAGGTGACGGCGCACGCCCGCAATCCGGCAGCATTGAAGCACATGGGGTTCGACACCCTGCGTGCGGACCTGACCGATCCGGCAACCCACGACCCGGCGTTCTGGCAGCCGGTGCTGGCGGGGGGCGTGCATGTGATCAACGCCGCCGGTGTGCTGAACGGCCCTGATGCCACCCTGCATGCGGTTCATGTAACGGCCCCTGCGGCCGTCTATGCCGCTTTGGACCCCGGCGCGCGGGGTGTCTTGATCTCGGCCATCGGGATCGAGGCCGATACCCCCTTTGCCCGCCACCGCCGCGACGGCGAGGCCGCAGCACCCCAGACCATCACCATATTGCGCCCCGGGTTGGTGCTGGGGCAAACCTCTTACGGTGGGTCGTCGCTGGCCCGCGCGCTGGCGGCATTGCCCTTGGTGACGCCGGTGGTGGGCAAGGGCGACCAGCCGTTCAACCCGATCCACGCCGACGATCTGGCGGCGATTGCGCTGCACAGCCTTGAGACCCCGCCGCCGCCTGGTCCGCATGTGGTGGGCGGCCCCGAGACCGTGACGCAAAAGCAGATGCTGCGCGCCCTGCGCGGCTGGATGGGTCTGCGCCCTGCGATCCCCCTGCGTCTGCCCCGCCCTCTGGCCCGCCTGATGGGCACCGTGGGGGATGCCATGCGCCTCGGCCCGATCTCTCGTACCGCCGTCGACCAACTGTCCCAAGGCGTGCACGCCCCCCACGCGCTGACCGAGGGCCCGCAGCCCCGCGCCTTCTCGGACATCCTGCACGCCCAACCCTGCGGCACCCAAGACCTGTGGCACGCACGCCTGTACCTGATGCGCCCCGTGCTGCGGCTGGTGCTGGCGGCGTTGTGGCTGGTGTCGGGTCTGATTGGCCTGACCCTTCCCGCAGCACAGTTCCTGCCGCTGGTGCCAGAGACCCTGCCCGATACGCTCTTGATCGTGATGGCACGTGCCGGAGGCCTTGCCGATCTGGCCATCGCCGCCGCATTGCTGCGCGGTTGGCGGCCACGGCTGATGACGGCTGTGCAGTTTGGGATGATTGCCGCCTATACCGTCGCCTTCACCGCATTGAACCCCGCGTTATGGTTGCTGCCCTTGGGTGGTCTGTTAAAGAACGTCCCGCTGCTGGCCCTGATCGGCATCGCCGCGATTGTGGAAAGAGAACGCTGATGGACGCCTACCTGACCGCCAAATGGTTGCACATCCTGTCGTCCACCGTGCTGTTCGGCACCAGCATCGGCACGGCGTTCCAGATGGTCTGGGCGATGCGCAGCAACAATCCCGTGGTGATTCACCGCACTGCGTCAGGCGTGGTGGTGGCCGACTGGCTGTTCACAACCCCCGCTGGGCTGATCCAGCCACTGACCGGCCTGTGGCTGATCCATCTGCAAGGTTATCCCCTGACCGAGCCGTGGCTTTTGCTGACCTATGCGCTGTATGCCGTGGCCTTTGTCGCATGGGTGCCCGTTGTCGGCTTGCAAATCCGCATCCGCAACCTGACCGCCGCCGCGACGGCGGTGCCGGACGCCGCCCGCCGCGCCTTTCGCATCTGGTTTGCCCTTGGTTGGCCTGCCTTCCTTGCGCTGATCGCCATCTTCTGGCTTATGGTCCACAGACCGCCACTGTGGGGCTGATCCCCTTAACAACGGAAATCCCCATGAAAACCGTCCAGGACTACATCCGCACCATCCCCGATTTCCCGCACGAGGGGATCATGTTCCGCGATGTCACGACGCTGTTTGCCGACCCGCGCGGCTTTCGCATGGCCATCGACCAGATGCTGCACCCCTATGCAGGGCTGCAAATCGACAAGGTCGTGGGACTGGAAGCCCGCGGTTTCATTCTGGGCGGTGCCATCGCGCACCAATTGTCCAAGGGGTTCGTCCCGATCCGCAAAAAGGGCAAGCTGCCCGGCGCCACCATCGAACAGGCCTATACGCTGGAATACGGCGAGGCGGTGGTCGAAATCCATGATGACGCCATTCAAGCCGGCGAAACCGTTCTGATCGTTGACGACCTGCTGGCCACCGGCGGCACCGCCGAGGCGGGGATCAAGCTGATCGAGCGTCTGGGTGGCAAGATCATCTCGTGCAGCTTTATCATCGACCTGCCCGATCTGGGCGGCCGCGCCAAGCTGGAAGCGATGGGCATGGATGTGCAGGCGCTGTGCGCCTATGCGGGCGACTGAGCCCCCTTCATCTTGCCCGCAAAACTCCGGGGTGAGGCGCGCTGGCGCCGAGGGGCAGCGCCCCTGTGCCTACCCGCGCAGCACGGCACCCGGGTTCATGATCCCCGCAGGGTCCAGTGCCGCCTTGATCGCGCGCATTGCCGCCAGCTTGACCGGATCGCCATAGCGTTCTAGATCGCCCACTTTCAGCCGCCCGATGCCGTGTTCGGCGCTGACCGATCCACCCAGTTCGTGCACCAGATCGTGCACCGCCTGTTTGATCCCGTCCCGCTCGGCCAGATGGTCCGCCTTGGTCTTGCCCTGCACGGGAAACACGTTGAAATGCAGATTTCCGTCACCGACGTGGCCAAAGCAGTTGATGCGAAAGTCGCCCAAGGCCTTGATGCGCGCATTGGCCTGGGTGATGAATTCGGCCAGTGCGCCCAGCGGCACCGAAATGTCGTGACTGCTGATCGCGCCGATGCGCCGGTTGGCTTCGGGGATGTGTTCGCGCACGGACCAGAAGTCGTCTGACTGGGCTTGCGATTGGGCGATGATGCCGTCGCTGACCAATGCTTGCTCGGCCCCTGCCACAAACAATGTCTCCAACGCCTCGGTCGGGTTCTGCCCCGCCGACAGGCCGACCTCGACCAGCACGCACCATTCGGGCGGCGTGTCCCACGGGCGGCGGACGTCGGGCAGCTTTTCGGCCAGGAAATCCATGCCTTGCCGGTGCATCAGCTCGAACGCGCTGATCGCGTCGCCCAGCAATTCGCGGCCCAACGTCAGCAGCTTCAACGCCGCCGCGGGGCTTTCGACCACCAGCATCGCGGTGCCGCTGTGCGCGGGGCGTGGCGACAGTTTCAGCGCAGCGGCTGTGATGATGCCCAGCGTGCCCTCGGCCCCGATCAGCAGGTGGCGCAGATCGTAACCGGTGTTGTCCTTGCGCAGGCGGCTTAGCCCGTTCCAGATGCTGCCGTCGGGCAGCACCGCCTCAAGCCCCAGACACAGATCGCGCGCATTGCCATAGCGCAGCACGCCGGTGCCGCCTGCATTGGTGCTCAGGTTGCCACCGATCCGCGCGGTGCCTTCGGCAGCCAGCGACAGCGGGAACAACCGGCCCGCCTGCGCTGCGGCTGCCTGCACATCGGCCAGAATCACACCTGCCTCGACAATCGCCACGTTTTCGTCCGGGTAGACCGCGCGCACCGCGTTCATCCGCTCAAGCGACAGGATCAGCGGCACGGGGCCATCCGCGATAACCTGCCCGCCGACCAGCCCCGTGCCGCCACCATAGGGGACGATCCCGATGCGGTGCTGGGCGCACAGGCGCACAATCACAGCCACCTCGTCAGCGCTGCGCGGCAGGGCCAAAAGGGTGTCTTGCCCCTGATACCGCCCGCGCGGTTCTTCCAGATAGCGGCTTTCGGCGCGGCGAAAGCGGTCGGCGGGCAAGGCAGCGGTCAGCAGCGCTTCGGTCTGGGCAGTGAGTGAGGTCAATGTCATGGCCGCACCATCCTGCCACAGCGGCGCAATGGCAAGCCCCTAGCGGCGCAACCATTCCGGGCGCAGCACCATGATGGTGGGCCGTGACGGCAGGCGGTCGCGCGACACCTGCAAGGCGGGGCCACCCACCTCGACCACGGCGAATTCATCCGCCATGCCGGTCAGAAAATCATCCAGCGTATAGTCCGAGAACCAATGCATCGGCAGCACCACCGACGACTTCAGCCGCTTCAGCACGCGGGTCATCGTGGGCAGGTCCAGCGTCATGCCGCCGTCAATCGGTGCCATCACCACATCCAGCCGCCCAATCGCCGCATATTGCGCGGCGTCCGGTTCGTGGTGCAAATGCCCCAGATGGCCAATGCACAGGCCTGCCATCTCGAACACAAAGATCGAATTGCCCTTGGGTTCGCTGCCACCATACTGGCTGCGGATGTCGGTCGACACATTGCGCACCAGCACTTCGCCCAGATCGACGTGATGGTCGATCCCCACCCCGAAGGGCCCCCAGCCGTTCAGGGTGTGGGCGATGGCCGGATCTGGAAACGCCGTCCAATGGGTGTCGTGAGCGTGGTTCATCGTGACAACGTCGGGGATCATCGGCACGTTGCCAATGTAGCCGGTGAAATCGGTGACCATGTTCAGCCCGCCGTGGCTGCGGATCAGAAAACTGGCGTGGTCGATATAGTGGATCAGCACCGTCTCGTTCGGCACATCGGCGTCATAGCTGGCCATCTGGACGAAGGCCGCGCCGTCAATGGCATCCGCCAACGCGATGCAATGGCTGGGCGTGCGCGTGGCCTGGGCCTGGGCCTGCGCCGTCCCTGTCATCAGTGTCAAAGCTGTCAGCAGTCGGATCAACATGATGGTCACCCTTGTGACCCTCAGTCTAGCGCATCCTGCGCCAAAGTCATCCTGCGTCGGTGCGCCCGCGACGGTCGTGGCGCAAGGATGCGTACAAAACGTGCGTTCGCCAGCGTCCGTCAATTTGCAGATAGGACTGTGCGACGCCCTCGTATTTGAAACCGGACTTTTCCAGCAACCCGCGCGACGCGGCGTTTTCGGGCAGGCAGGCCGCTTCGATCCGGCTAAGGTCCTGACGGGTAAAGGCATAGTGCACCACCGCCTCGATGGCTTCGCGCATATAGCCCTTGCGCGCGAACATCTGGCCCGTCCAATAGCCCAGCGTGCCGGCCTGCGCGGGCCCACGGCGGATGTTGTCCAGGGTGATCGCGCCCACCAGCACCTCGTCCGAACGCCGGATCAGGAACAGTGGCAACGCCGAGCCGTTGGAGATGGACCGCTGCGCCCAGTACACGCGGTTGGTAAACGCCTTGCGCGACAAATGATCATCGGCCCAGCCGGGTTCCCACGGGGTCAGGTAGTCTTTGGAATGCGCCCGCAACGCCGCCCAGGGGCGGAAATCTGCATGGATCGGCGGCCGCAGCGTCAGGCGCTCGGTCTCGATCCGCAGTTTCCGCTTGGACAGCAACATCAGGCGACCCGGCGCTCCTGCAAGGCGTCCAGCGTGGGGGCTGTATCAACCGGCCCATACAGTGCCAGCGCCGCAGGGGCAGTGGCCGCGATATGTTCCGCAAACTCGCGTACGTCGCCGGTGGTGACCGCATCAATGCGCGCAATGGTTTCTTCCAGCGGCGGCACGCGGTCCCAGATCTGCACCAATCGGGCCAGACGTTCGGCGCGGCTGGACGGGCTTTCCAGTCCCATCAGCAATCCGGCTTTCATCTGGGCGCGGGCGCGGGCGACTTCGGCCGGGTTCATGTCGGAGGCCGCACGCTTCATCTCGTCGATGGTGATCTGCGACAGTTCAGCCACCTGATCGCCGCTGGTGCCCGCATAGACGGTCATCATACCAGTGTCGTCATAGGCCCCTGCCTGCGCAAAGATCGAATAGCACAGGCCACGGTTTTCGCGCACTTCCTGGAACAACCGCGAAGACATGCCGCCACCCAAGGCGCTTGCGTAAATCTGCGCGACATAGATTTCTTCGTCGCGGTAGCCGGGGCTTTCGAACGCCAGCGCGAAATGCGCCTGCTCCAGATCCTTGACCTGACGCACCTCACCGCCGCGGAACTTTGCGGGGGCCAGTTTGAAGGCAGGCGTCGGGACCATGCCGCCGAACATTTCCTCGGCCAGTTTGACGATACTGTCGTGGTCCACCGCGCCTGCCGCCGACAGGATCATTTCCTCGGGGCCGTAATGCTGGGCCACGAACCTGGCCAGATCCCTGCGACTAAACGCTTCGATCCGCTCGGTCGGGCCCAGGATGGTGCGCCCGATGGGCTGTTCGGGATAGGCCTGCGCCTGCAACCAGTCAAAGATTACGTCGTCGGGCGTATCCAGCGCCTGACCGATCTCTTGCAGGATCACGCCACGCTCGATCTCGATCTCGTTCTTGTCAAAGGACGGGTTCAGCAGGATGTCCCCGATCACGTCCAGCGCCAGCGGCACATCCGCCTCAAGCACCCGTGCGTAATAGGCGGTGACCTCGCGGCTGGTGTAGGCGTTGATATAGCCGCCCACGTCTTCTATCGCCTCGGCGATTTGCAAGGCGCTGCGTTTGGCCGTGCCCTTGAACGCCATGTGTTCCAGAAAATGCGCGATGCCGTTCTGCTTGGGCGTTTCGTGCCGGCCACCGGCATTGACCCAGATCCCGATAGACGCCGAGGCCAGCCCCGGCATGTGTTCGGTCACGATGCGAAAGCCGTTGGCAAGGCGGTGCTGTTGCAAGCTCACTGTGCGATGTGTCCCTTGATATGGTCCTTGAGCGCGGCAAGGTCGTTGGCCACCCGCGTCACCCGTTCCGCGCGTTCATAGAGGTCTTCCATGCGCGGGGGAAGGGGGGGATGGATGCCGCTGGCCTTCTCGACCGCATCGGGGAACTTTGCCGGATGGGCGGTGGCAAGCGTGATCATCGGCGTGCCCGATACGCGGTGTTCATTGGCCACTTTCACACCCACAGCCGAATGCGGGCACAGCAGCTCAGTGCTGTTTTTCAGCGTGGCGGCAATGGTGGCGTTGGTTTCATCCTCGGACGCGCGGCCGCTGTCGTAATGCTCTTGCAGGGTTTCCATTGCGCCCTGGCTCACGTCGAAACCGCCCTCTTTCAGCTCATCCATCAGTTGCGCCACGGCCTTGCCGTCACGTCCATAGGCGTCGAACAGCGCGCGTTCAAAGTTGGACGACACCTGAATGTCCATCGACGGGCTGATCGACGGGACGGTGTCGCCCTTGTGATAGCCCTGCCCTTTCAGGCAGCGGTCCAGAATGTCGTTCTGGTTGGTCGCCACCACCAGCCGGTCGATGGGCAGGCCCATGCGTTTGGCAATGTAGCCTGCAAAGATGTCACCAAAGTTGCCGGTGGGCACGGTAAAGCTGACCTTGCGGTGCGGCGCGCCGACGGACACGGCGGACGAGAAGTAATAGACCACCTGCGCCAGCACGCGGCCCCAGTTGATGCTGTTGACGCCCGCCAGTTTCACCGCATCGCGGAATTCGAAATCGTTGAACATATCCTTCAGCCGTGCCTGACAGTCGTCAAAGTCGCCATCGACAGCCAGCGCGTGCACGTTGCTTTCGCTGGGTGTCGTCATCTGGCGGCGCTGCACTTCGGAAATGCGGCCATGCGGGTACAGGATGAAGACATCGACATTGTCCAGCCCGCGAAACGCCTCGATCGCGGCAGAGCCTGTGTCGCCGCTGGTGGCGCCCACGATGGTCACCCGTTCACCGCGCCGTGTCAGGGCGGTCTGGAACAACTGGCCGATCAGTTGCATGGCAAAGTCCTTGAATGCCAGCGTCGGGCCGTGGAACAGTTCCAGCAGGAAATGCCCCTGATCCAGTTGCACCAGTGGCGCGCGGGCGGCGTGGCCGAACCCGGCATAGGCGCGGTCGATACAGCCGCGGAATTCGGCGTCGCTGAACGTTTCGCCCACGAATGGGCGCATCACGCGAAAGGCGATCTCTTCATAGCTCTGGCCTTCCATTGCGGCAATGTCGTCATGCGACAGCGTCGGGATCTCGGACGGCACATACAGGCCGCCGTCACGGGCCAGACCTGTCAGCATGGTGTCTTCGAATGTCAGCTCGGGCGCTTTGCCACGGGTCGAGATATATTTCACAAGTTGGGCCTTTCTGGTCGGCGGCGGCTGCCGCGCAGGGCAAAAACAAGGGTCATCGCAGCCCAGATCAGGGCCAGCGAGAACCAAGTGATGGCGTATTGCAAGTGATCGTTGGGAATGCCCGCAGTGTCCACAGGCAAAGGTGTGACCGGCCCGTCCGGCAGTGACGTTTCGCGGGCCACCACCAGCAGGGGGTCCGCATTCAGGGCCTGCGCCATCGCGGGCAGGTCGCGGGCGAACCAGATGTTCTCTTTCAGGTCAGGCGCGGGCGTAAAGCTGTCGATTTCCTGGGGCCAGTGCAGGTTGCCCGTTACGGTCACCTTGCCTGCGGGTGCTGTGACCGCGTCACGCTCTTCCAGCCGCACGAAACCCCGGTCGATCAACACGCGACGGCCCGCATCGGTCTGCATTGGCGCGATCACACGGTACCCCGCGCCGATCTGCTTTTGGCTGACCAGCACATAGATCACCTGATCGTCGTAGGTGCCGGTCACGGCAACAGGCAGGTATTTGTCGGCCACAGGATCAGGATCGACAGGCAATGCCACAGAATCAGCGGAAATACGGGCCGTAATGTCGGCCAGCACCGCCTGTTTCCAGGCCAGCCGCTGGACCTGCCAGACGCCCAGCGAAATCAGGACAGCGGCGCCGCCCAAGCCGATACCGATCAGAAACAGAATACGTCCCATGCCCGTCTTTCAATCCTGTCTTTCGCTGCCCGATGGAATGACAAAAGGCGCGAGGTTCACCACGCGCCTTTCGGGTTTTAGGGATTTGCTGGCGATGTGCAACCAGACCCGGCTGATTAGCTGGGCACGCCCCACATGTAGACGGCGAAGAACAGGAACAGCCAGACAACGTCCACGAAGTGCCAGTACCATGCAGCCGCTTCGAAACCGACGTGGCGTTCGGGGGTAAAGTGCCCCTTCATCGCGCGGATCAGGCAGACCAGCAGGAAGATGGTGCCGATAATCACGTGAAAGCCGTGGAAACCAGTGGCCATGAAGAAGTTGGAATAGAACTCGTCAGCGCCGAATTCCCAGCCTTCGTGCAGCAGGTGCGCGTATTCATAGGCTTGCAGCGCGGTAAAGGCGACGCCCAGCACGATCGAGATGGCCAGACCAGTCACCAGATCCTTGCGATTGTTTTCGTGCACCAACGCGTGGTGCGCCCATGTCACAGCACAGCCCGACAGCAGCAGGACCAGCGTGTTGATCAGCGGCAGATGCAGCGCGTCAACCGGAACGATGAAGGGAGGCGTATAACCCGAACCAATATATTCCTCCATCGGATAGAGCGCATGTTTGAAGAACGACCAGAACCAAGCCGAAAAGAACATGACTTCGGACATGATGAACAGGATAAAGCCATAGCGCAGGCCGATGCGCACCACCGGCGTGTGATCGCCAGCGTGGCTTTCTTCGACCACTTTGGACCACCATGCGAACATCACATAAAGGACGCCCGCGAATCCTGCGAGAAACACAAATGGTGTGATGCCGTGCATCCAAAGCACGCCGCCAAACAGCATGATAAAGGCAGCTACTGCGCCCAGAAGCGGCTCGATCGACGGAGCCAGAATGTGATAGTCATGGTTCTTGGCATGGGCCATGTTCAGTCCCTCAGTTCAGGTTGGTATCGTTGCTGTCCACATCGAGGGCGGCATAGCCTTCGGGCAGATCAATTTCATAGAATGTATAGCTCAGCGTGATCGTATGCACGTATTTTGCATCGCGGTCATCGACAATCTCGGGGTCGACGAAGAAAGTCACAGGCATCTGCACCCGCTCGCCGGGTTGCAGAATCTGTTCCTCAAAGCAGAAACACTGGATCTTGTTGAAGAACCCGCCCGCCGAATAGGGCGTCACGTTATAGCTGGCCGATCCGGCAATCGGGTGGTCGGTCGGGTTATAGGCCTCGTAAAACGCCAGCGCCGTTTCCCCGATGCGCAGTTTCATCTTGGTTTCGACCGGCTTGAATTCCCACGGCATTTCGCTGTCGACCGAAGCGTCGAACCGGATGGTGATTTCCTGATCCAGAATGTGATCCACGCCCTCGGCAACTTGGCCCGGCGTGCCGCCAAAACCGGTGACACGGCAGAACCAGTTGTAGAACGGCACCGATGCCCACGACAAACCACCCATAATCAGCACAACGCCGACCAGTTGAACGACTGTACGCTGTGGCCCCTGAAGACGTTTCATTTCAACGCCTCCGCGCGCGGCACTTCGAAATCACCGCTGGTCACCTTGGCAAAGGTCAGCGCCAGCACCAGCACCACAAACCCTGCCAGCAACAGGCCAACGCCCAGGTTCCGACCACGGCGGCGGCCATGAATCTCGTGTTCTGCCTTGATCGCCATCACCAGCCTCCAATACCCGAGCTGCGCAACAGCGCCTCGGCCATGATCGCACCGAAATGCAGGAACAGATACAGCAGCGACAGCTTGAAGAACGACTTCTCAACGGCATAGCCATCAGCTTCGGCATCCGCTTCGTCACGGCGCCAGATTGCAACGGCCCCTTTCAGGAACAGCCCGTTCAGGATGACGGCGGTGGTCAGATAAATCAGCCCGCCAATCGACGTGAACGCGGTGCCCACAGCCAGAACCGCCAGAACAACGGTATAGGCCAGGATATGTTTGCGCGTGGTCCGGCGTCCGTGCGTCACGGTCAGCATCGGCACGCCCGCATCGTCGTAATCCGACTTCATGAACAGCGCCAGCGCCCAGAAGTGCGGCGGTGTCCAGATGAAGATCAGCGCGAACATCAGCCATGCCTCGACCGACATGGACCCGGTGGCCACAACCCAGCCGATCACCGGCGGAAAGGCCCCCGCCGCGCCACCGATCACGATGTTCTGCGGGGTCGAGCGTTTCAGCCACATCGAATAGATCACGGCATAAAAGAAAATGGTGAACGCCAGCAAACCGGCGGCCAGAAAGTTGGCAGACAGCGCCAGCATCATCACCGAAAGGCCCGACAGCGCGACGCCAATACTCAGCGCCTCGCCCGGCTGGACCTTGCCTGCGGGAATGGGGCGGTTGGCCGTGCGCTTCATGATGTGGTCGATGTCGGCATCCCACCACATGTTCAGCGCGCCCGAGGCCCCTGCCCCGATGGCGATAAACAGGATCGACGCAAAGCCGACAACCGGGTTCACCCCGACGGGTGCCGCCAACATGCCGACCAATGCGGTAAACACGACAAGCTGCATCACGCGCGGCTTCATCAGCGCGAAATAATCGCCAAAGGACGCTTCGGCCTCAAAGGCCTGTGGCTGGCTGCTGATGTCGGTCATTTGGCTCTCACGTATCATGTGAAGTCAGGAAAGGCGGGGAACGAGACGCCCCCGCCCTGTTGGCTTACTTCGAAGCGATCTGGAAGCTTTTCGGCATCGGCAGGCTTGCGAATTCTTCGCGGGCCGTTTCCAGCCATGCGGCATAGGCCTCTTCCGAGACGACCTTGACGGTGATCGGCATATAAGCGTGGTTGATGCCGCACAGTTCGGAACACTGGCCAAAATAGACGCCTTCACGCTCGGCCTTGAACCACAATTCGGCCAGACGTCCGGGCACGCCGTCTTGTTTGACGCCAAAGGCAGGCATCGCCCACGAGTGGATCACGTCCGCACCGGTTACCTGCATCACGACGATCTTGCCCACGGGGACAACAACCGCATTGTCGGTGGCCAGCAGGAATTCGTCCTTGGAATAACCCGCGTCGATCAGTTGCTGCTCGACCTCGGGGGTCATCATGTTCTGACCGCCGGTCGCCGGAGCGCCGATCATGTAGCTGGAGAATTCAATGCCTTCGTCCACATAGGAATAGTCCCAGTACCACTGGTAACCGGTCACCTTGATGGTCAGGTCGGCGTCTGGAATTTCCTGCTGCTTGAACAGGATCGGCAACGAGAACGCACCGATGAACACCAGAATCACGATGGGAATCACAGTCCATGCGATTTCGATCGGGGTGTTGTGTGTGAAGCCGGCCGGTTTCGGGTTGCGACGGGCGTTGTAGCGGATACTGACCCAGGCCAGCAGGCCAATCACAAACAGCGAAATCGCGCTAATGATGATCAGCAGCATGTGGTCCAACCACTGCAAATCACGCGCCAGTTCGGTCACGGCGGGCTGAAAGCCCATAAGGCCGTCGCGCGGAGCGCCCACGATTTCAAGGTTGTCCTGCGCCATCGCTGGCAGTGCGGCGGTGGCGGCAAAAAGGCCGGAAACAAGGCCTTTGATCGAGAAATGCTTGGTCATGTATCGTCCTGATCTTGTGATCGCTGTTGGGCGCGGGGAACGGACAAAGCAAACTGCGCTTTCGCCTCCCGTTGTATTACCCGCGCTTACAATCATATTCTATCTGCAAGATAAAGCCATTCTTACCGCGTCAAAGAGACGCCATCACCTAAAAAAATCAGGATCAGCCCCCAATGACCGATGCCCCATTTACCCCGTTTGACACTCTGCTGGACCGTGAAGAGGCACTGAAGGTGCTGCGCGCGGCCACTGACGGGGCTGATGACGGCGAGCTTTTTCTGGAACGCCGCCGGTCCGAGGCACTGGTGTTCGACGACGGACGTCTAAAGACCGCCAGCTACGATGCGTCCGAAGGATTCGGGCTGCGCGCGGTGCGGGGTGAAGTTGCCGGATATGCCCATTCTACCGAGCTTTCGGTGGCTGCGCTGAAGCGCGCGAGCGAGACCGCACGGCTGGCGGTGGGCGATGGCGGCGGCACATGGGCCGACGCGCCACAGGCCACCAACACGCGTCTTTATACCGACGAAGATCCGATTGCCGGTGCTGCCTTTCCGGTCAAACTGGACACATTGCGCGAAATCGACTCATTCGCCCGCGCTTTGGACAAACGGGTGGTGCAGGTGTCGGCCACCATCGCGGCGTCCTTGCAAGAGGTTGAAATTTTGCGCCCCGAAGGTGGATCGGTGCGCGACGTGCGCCCGATGACCCGCGTAAACGTGTCGGTGATCGTCGAACAGAACGGCCGCCGCGAATCAGGCACGGCAGGTGGTGGCGGGCGTGTGGGCCTTGATGGCCTGCTGGACCCGGCCGACTGGCAGACCAAAGCACGCGAGGCCCTGCGGGTGGCTGTGGTCAATCTGGATGCGGTGCCGGCCCCTGCGGGTGTGATGGACGTGGTGTTGGGCCCCGGCTGGCCCGGTATTCTGCTACACGAGGCCATCGGCCACGGGCTTGAGGGCGATTTCAACCGCAAAGGATCGTCAGCCTTTGCCGGGTTGATGGGCCAGCGCATTGCCGCCCCCGGCGTGACAGTCCTGGACGACGGCACCATCCCCGACCGGCGCGGGTCGATCACCGTCGACGACGAAGGCACCCCAAGCGCGCGCAATGTGCTGATCGAGGACGGCGTGCTGGTCGGCTATATGCAGGACCGGCAGAACGCGCGGCTGATGGGTGTGGCCCCCACCGGCAACGGACGGCGCGAAAGCTATGCGCATACACCGATGCCGCGTATGACCAACACCTATATGCTGGGCGGCAACGTGACACCGGGCGACATCGTGGCCGACCTGAAGGACGGCATTTATGCCGTGGGATTCGGTGGCGGCCAAGTGGACATCACCAATGGCAAGTTCGTGTTTTCCTGCACCGAAGCCTATCGCGTGCAAAACGGAGTGGTCGGCGCCCCGGTCAAAGGCGCGACCTTGATCGGAGATGGCGCCACTGCGTTGCAACAGATCCGCGCCATCGGCAACGATCCCGCACTTGACCCCGGCATGGGCAACTGTGGCAAGGCGGGGCAATGGGTGCCTGTGGGCGTAGGCCAACCGACGTTGATGATCGGCGGGCTGACCGTGGGCGGCAGCGGCGGCTGATTGCTGGCGGTACCTGAATTGTTTTTTGTCGGAACGGCGTTGATTCCTTCACGGGTTGTTAACCTCGTCACGGCATAACGCTTGTAGCAACAGGCGGAGCATCGGATGACTGATCGAGGATCATATCCTTCTTCCATTCACCCCCCACTCCTACCCACCCCGGAAGACGATTGGTTCCTTCGTCTCCGCCTGTTGCGATCTCGCCGGGTCGGCATCTCGACGTTCAACAGATTGCTGATCGAACACGGCACCGCGCAAAATGCGTTGGATGCGTTGCCGGAACTGGCGCGCGCTGCTGGTGTGGAAAACTACGCCCCTTGCCCCGTCGCCGTCATCGAGGCCGAGCTGAAAGCCGGCCAGACGGCCGGGGCAATTCTAATCTCGCAAACCGCGCCGGACTATCCCGACGCGCTGCGCGACCTGGCTGATGCGCCACCGTTCCTGTGGGCCATCGGTGATCTGTCAGTGCTGAAACGACCGATGGTCTCGATCGTCGGTGCGCGCAATGCCTCAAGCCTGGGAACACGCATGGCCAAATCGTTGGCACGCGATCTGGCCGATGCGGGCTATGTGATCGTTTCCGGTCTGGCGCGGGGCATTGATGCCGCCGCACATATGGCAGCATTGGACACCGGCACCGTCGCGGTTCAGGCCGGCGGTGTAGATATGATGTACCCCGCGGAAAACACCGATCTGGCGCTGGCCATTCCAGAACACGGCCTGCGGCTGTCAGAACAGCCCATGGGCCTGCAACCGATGGCGCGACATTTCCCCCCGCGCAACCGCATCGTCTCGGGTCTGGGCCGTGCGACAATCGTGGTCGAAGCTGCGGCAAAATCCGGCAGCCTGATCACCGCGCGCGATGCGCTGGACCAGGGCCGCGAGGTGCTGGCCGTGCCCGGCAGCCCGCTGGATGCACGCGCCTCGGGCTGTAACATGCTGATCCGTGACGGGGCCACGCTGGTCCGCAATGCCGCAGATGTGATCGAAGCGCTTTCGCCGATGGCCCCCCGGACGCCCGTGCTGCCGATGGACCTGCCGCACACACCGCCACCACAAGCACCGCGCGACCGGCGCACTTTGCGTGAAACCGCCGCCCTGCACAGCCAGATCCTGAACCGTCTGGGCCCTGCACCGCTGGCCGAGGACCAGTTGATCCGCGACATTGCCGCCGCCCCGTCTGATGTGGCCCCGGTTCTGCTGGAACTTGAACTGGACGGACACATCGAACGCAGCCCCGGCGGGCTGCTGACACGCCCCAATTAGGGGCCATCACAACGCCCTCAAGCGATGGCATGTTGACATTCAAGGCTTGCACCCCACATCTAGCGCCGCCATAGACGCCCAAGTTTTACTGTCCCCGAGGTGCATCATTCATGCCAGTCGTCGTCGTCGAATCTCCGGCTAAGGCCAAGACAATCAACAAATATCTTGGTGACAACTACACCGTTCTGGCCTCTTACGGCCATGTTCGGGACCTGCCCCCCAAAGACGGTTCCGTCGACACCGAGCATGATTTCGAGATGCTTTGGGAGATTGGCAGCGACAGCAAGAAGCACGTCAAAGCCATTGCCGACGCCCTGAAAGACGACAACGAACTGATCCTCGCAACTGACCCCGATCGCGAGGGCGAGGCGATCAGTTGGCACCTGCAAGAGGCGCTGACCAAGCGCAAGTCGATCACCAAAAGCACCCCGGTGTCGCGGGTTGTGTTCAACGCGATCACCAAGACCGCCGTGACCGAGGCGATGAAAAACCCCCGTCAGGTCGACATGCCGCTGGTCGAGGCCTATCTGGCCCGCCGCGCGCTGGACTATCTGGTGGGCTTTAACCTGTCGCCGGTTCTGTGGCGCAAGCTGCCTGGTGCAAAATCGGCGGGCCGCGTGCAATCGGTCTGTCTGCGGCTGATCACCGAGCGCGAGATGGAAATCGAAGCGTTCCGTGCCCGTGAATACTGGTCGGTCAAGGCGCTGCTGGCGACCCCGCGCGGACAGGAATTCGAGGCGCGTCTGACCACGCTGGCCGGCAAAAAGCTGGACCGCTACGACATTGAAAACGGCACACAGGCCGAAATGGCCGTGCAGGCGATCACCAGCCGCGATCTGAAGGTGCAGTCGGTCGAGGCCAAGCCCGCCAACCGCAACCCGTCTGCGCCCTTCATGACATCGACCCTGCAACAGGAAGCCAGCCGCAAATTCGGCATGGGTGCGCGCCAGACCATGAGCGCCGCACAGCGTCTGTATGAAGCGGGCTATATCACCTACATGCGGACCGACGGCATCGACATGGCCCCCGAGGCCGTGCAGATGGCGCGCGACGCGATCAAGGACCGTTACGGCGCCGAATATGTGCCCAGCAGCCCGCGTGTTTACAAGAACAAGGCAAAAAACGCCCAGGAAGCGCACGAATGTATCCGCCCGACCGAGATGACGCAGGACGTGGACGCGCTGAAAATCAGCGATGGCGACCAGCGCAAACTGTATGATCTGATCTGGAAACGCACGCTGGCCTGTCAGATGGAAAGCGCGCGACTGGAACGCACCACCGTCGATGTGGGCAGCCAGGACGGTCAGGTGATGCTGCGCGCCACCGGTCAGGTCGTGCTGTTTGACGGTTTCCTCAAAGTCTACGAGGAAGGCCGCGACGATGACGTGACGGATGACGACGACAAGCGCCTGCCGCAAATCAGCGAAGGCGACAAGATGGACAAGCGCGCCGTCACGCCCGAACAGCATTTTACCCAGCCGCCGCCCCGCTACACCGAGGCGACATTGGTCAAGCGTATGGAAGAGCTGGGCATCGGCCGCCCGTCGACCTACGCCAGCATTGTCACCACGATTCAAGACCGTGAATACGTCCGCAAGGACAAGAACCGCCTGATCCCCGAAGACAAGGGCCGGTTGGTGATCGCGTTCCTTGAAAACTATTTCCGCAAATACGTGGGCTATGATTTCACCGCCTCGCTCGAGGAAGAGCTGGATGATGTGAGCGCAGGGGATCGCGATTACAAATCGGTTCTGGCGACCTTCTGGCGCGATTTCTCGGCCGCCGTGGCCGAAACGTCCGACTTGCGGATCACCGAGGTTCTGGAAAAGATCAACGAGGTTCTGGAGCCGCATCTGTTCCCGCCCACCGAAGACGGCACCGACCCGCGCCTGTGCCCCAACTGCGGCAATGGCCGTCTGTCGATGCGCACGGCTCGTTCGGGCGGCGCATTCATCGGCTGCTCGAACTATCCCGAATGCCGCTACACCCGCGCCTTTGGCCCTCCCGGTGCCGAAGACACGGGCGGCATCCCGCCCGAAGGCAAGACATTGGGCGAAGACCAGGGTGACAAGATTTACGCGTTCAAAGGGCGCTTTGGCCCCTATGTGCAGCGCGGCGAGGTCACGGACGACAACAAGAAACCGCCGCGCCAGTCGATCCCCAAGGACTGGCCGCCCGCCGATGTCGATCTGGGTCAGGCGCTGCAATTGCTGTCGCTGCCCCGCCTGGTCGGTCCCCACCCCGAGGATGGCATCAGCGTCTGGGCCAACATCGGGCGCTACGGCCCCTATCTGAAACACGCCGAAAGCACATCCGAGCGCGGCGGCACCAACGCCAACCTTGAAGGCATCGACGAGGTCTGGACCGTGGGCATGAACCGCGCCGTGCAGCTTTTGGCCGAAAAGGTCGCCTCGCGCGGGGGGCGTGGCGTGGCCGCCAAGCCGATCCGCGAACTGGGCGAGCACCCCGATCAGGGCGGACCGGTCAACATCATGAAGGGCAAGTATGGCCCCTATGTGAAATGGGAAAAGGTCAACGCGACGATCCCCAAAGAGGTCGAGCCTGACGACCTGACGATGGATGCCGCCGTTTTGCTGATCGAGGAAAAGCTGGCCAAATCCCCGGCCAAGCGCAAAGCAGCCCCCAAGAAGAAACCCGCTGCTAAAAAGCCCGCAGCAAAAAAAGCTGCTGCGAAAAAGCCTGCCGCAAAGAAGCCTGCCGCTAAAAAACCTGCGGCAAAATCTGCGGCCAAATCTACGGACGACGACAAAGCTTAAGCACATCGCGACACCGCTGCGCAAAATGCGCCCGGTGTCGCCCACGCCCCCTTGCGAACTGCCGGGTCTTGTTGACACCACGGCGACCTAAGGTCAGAACTCTCAGGACACTGACACAAGGGGATATTCATGAAAAAAGTCTATGGCTCTGCCGCCGAGGCGCTGGATGGCGTTCTTTCGGATGGCATGTTGATCGCGGCAGGGGGCTTTGGCCTGTGCGGCATCCCCGAACTGCTGTTGCAGGCCATCAAAGAGGCCGGCACCAAGAACCTGACTTTTGCGTCCAACAACGCCGGCGTCGATGATTTCGGCATCGGCATCCTGTTGCAGACCAAGCAGGTGAAGAAGATGATTTCGTCCTATGTCGGCGAGAACAAGGAATTCATGCGCCAGTATCTGGGGGGCGAGCTTGAGCTGGAATTCAACCCCCAAGGCACCTTGGCCGAGCGTATGCGCGCTGGCGGCTCTGGCATCCCCGGTTTTTACACAAAAACCGGCGTCGGCACCCAGATCGCCGAGGGCAAGGAAGTGAAAACCTTTGACGGCGAGGATTACATCCTGGAACGCGGCATCGTGGCCGACCTGTCCATCGTCAAAGCGTGGAAAGCCGACGACACCGGCAACCTTGTGTTCCGCAAGACGGCCCGCAATTTCAACCCGCCCGCCGCCATGTGCGGCAAGGTCTGCATCGTCGAGGTCGAGGAAATCGTACCGCGCGGGTCGCTGGACCCCGACAGCATCCATTTGCCCGGCATCTATGTGCACCGCATCATTCAGGGCGAACACGAGAAGCGCATCGAACAACGCACCACCCGCCCGCAGGAGGAAAAGTAATGCCTTGGGATCGCAACCAGATGGCCGCGCGCGCGGCTCAAGAGCTAGAAGACGGCATGTATGTGAACCTCGGGATCGGCATTCCGACGCTGGTGGCCAACTATGTCGGCGACAAGGACATCACCCTGCAATCCGAAAACGGGATGCTGGGCATGGGTCCCTTTCCGTTTGAAGGTGAAGAAGACGCCGACCTGATCAACGCGGGCAAGCAGACCATCACCGAGTTGTCGCGCACGGCCTATTTCGACAGCGCCATGTCGTTCGGTATGATCCGTGGCGGCAAGATTGCCGCCGCGATTCTGGGCGCCATGGAAGTGGCCGAAAACGGCGATCTGGCGAACTGGATGATTCCGGGCAAGCTGGTCAAGGGCATGGGCGGCGCGATGGATCTGGTCGCGGGCGTGGGACGTGTGATCGTGGTCATGGACCATCAGAACAAGGCCGGCGAATCCAAAGTGCTGAAAGAATGCACGCTGCCGCTGACCGGCAAGGCCGTGGTGGATCGCATCATCACCAACCTTGGCGTGCTGGATGTGGTCGAGGGCGGTCTGAAGATCGTGGAATGCGCCGACGGCGTCACCGAGGACGAGCTGCGCGCAGCGACCGAGGCGACCATCGTCTGAAACTGCGCCCAAAAGGGCCGTATACTATAGTAAGGGGGGCCGCACGTGGCCCCCTTTTGCGTTTGTGGATCAGTTCATCGCCGCAAAGACGCATCCGTCGCTGATCAGTTGCGGCGGCGTCAGGCACAAGCCACGGGCGACCTGAAAGGCCGCCAGCACCTTGGGCACGTAATCGCGGGTCTCGGCAAAGGGCGGCACGCCCGCATGGGTCTGCACCGACCCCTCGCCCGCATTATAACCTGCCAGCACCAGAATCGGATCGTGGTCGAACCGGCCCATCAGCCAGTCCAGATATTGCACCCCGCCGCGAATGTTCTCGGCGGCCACCAGGCTGTTGGCCACACCAAAGCGCGCGGCGGTGTCGGGCATCAGTTGCATCAACCCTTGGGCACCCGCACGGCTGACCGCATCAGGTTTGCCCGCGCTTTCCACAGTCATCACCGCCAGCACCAGCGCGGGGGACACACGGGTGCCGATGGTCGATTTCAAAATCTCGACACCTTGGGCCTGCGCGATTCCCTGCATCTGCTGCAAACGCGGTGCGGCCACCCCGCCTGCGCTGATCGCGGCCATGGCCTCTTCCAGACGCCCCGGCCCCGCCTGCGCCAGATCGGGCGAGATTTTCTCCCAGAACCAGTCGTAAGACCCCTTCGCTGTCTGGGGGGCTTTGGGGGTCGCTGTGGGTTTGGGCGCCGCAACCGCCACTTCGGTCGGGTCAATCTGGATCGTGATCCGCTTTTTCGTACCGGCGGCGGGCGGTTTCACCCGCTTGGCCTGGAAATCAGGAAAGGGTGCGGGCGATTCTGACCACGCAGGCGCACAGGCCAAAGCCGCCCCCAACAGGGAAATCGCAAAAAAACGCATGTCAGGACCTGCTCTCGTGTCCGGCTATTGTTGATTATTTTGCCTATCCTTGCAGAAAACCGGACAGCAAACCAGAAAATCAGCCCCCAAACATGGCCAAACCGCCACATTCTGTATGATTTGGATCACACAAACCGGGGTTTCAAAATTTCTTTGCGAACAGATTTGTTGTTTTTCAAAAGGTTAACCGATTGTTTCCACGCCAACCTTGAAAAACTTATTTTGTCCCGTTTCCCGCCCAATTCGCGCCCCATTCAGACAGCTATATAGCGTCATACCAAGTCGAACACGGGCCAATAGAGAGAGCGGCCCACACAGTGCAGACAAGGTTAACACAAACAAACTGATCCTTTGGAGGGACACTACGATGACAAAACTGACAAACTTCTTCAAGAACTTCCGCGCAAACGAAGCTGGTGCCGTGACCGTTGACTGGGTCGTGCTGACCGCCGCCGTTGTTGGCCTGGCCGTTGCCGCCTATACGTCGATCGAAACCGGCGCGTCGGACCTGACAGCAGACACCAACACATTCCTCGGCAAGCAAGACCCCAACCTGTAATAGGTTCGGTCTGACCGCTTAGGTCAAAAGACGCTAAGGCCGCGTCCTGCACGCAGGGCGCGGCCTTTTGCATTCGCCCATCCGGGCAAAATTTCATGCAACGAATAACAAGGTTATTTCTATGCGCAAAATGATCAACAGCATCCGTTCCGACGAAAACGGTGCCGTCACGGTTGACTGGGTCGTTTTGACCGCTGCCGTTGTCGCACTGGCCGTCGCCATCGTACTGGCACTGAAAAGCGGGGCGGCGGGCGTCTCCGCAGGAACCGGAACATTTTTGACGAACTTTTTCTAATTTCGCAAAAGACCGACGGACCGGGCCCACCACTACGAAAAGACGCCGCGCCTGAAACAGGTTGCGGCGTTTCGACCTTGGGTCGGATTGATCCAGTTGTCTTAACCTAGCCACCCACTGTCCGCGTTTTCGCCACATTGTTGCGATATCAGGGACAGCAACAAACAAGCGCACCGGACACTGGGGCGCGCCACATCGAACTAGAGGTAATCAGATGCGTGCTGTATTTGGACTGGTCCTGATTGTTGGCTTCGCCCTTGCGGGTGGCGCCGTCTACATGGCCAAAAACTATATCGGGGCCTATCAACATGAACTGGCCAAAGAACGCGCGGCGCGCGCCCAAGTGGTGCCCACCGTCGAAGTTTACGTCGCCGACCGCCAACTGAAATACGGCGAGCCGTTCACCGCCGAGGATGTGCGCACGGTCAACTGGCCGGTTAACGCCATTCCCGAAGGTGCCTTCACCGGCGACAATGTCCTGTGGCCCGAAGGCCAGTCCAACCAGCGTGTCGTTTTGCGCGCCATGGAAAAAGACGAAGCCATTTTGTCGGTCAAAGTGACAGAACCGGGCGAAGAAGCAGGCCTGACATCGCGTCTTGAACGCGGCATGCGCGCCTTTGCCATCAAGGTGGACGTGGCCAGCGGTGTTTCGGGCTTCTTGCGCCCCGGCGACCGCGTCGACGTGTACTGGACCGGCCAGGTGGGCCGCGAGCTGTCTTCGGAAAGCGGCGATGTCACCAAACTGATCGAGCCAGGTGTCAAGCTGATCGCCATCGACCAATCCGCCGCCGGTGATCTGGATGGCGCGGTCATTGCACAGACCGTGACTGTTGCGGTCAAACCCGCGCAGGTCGCAGCGCTGGCCCAGGCCCAATCGACAGGTCGGCTGGCGCTGTCTTTGGTCGGCGCGGATGACGACACGGTGGCCGGCGCAATCGAGATCGACCAGCGCACCTTGCTGGGCATCGAAACCAAGGAAGCCGCCGCCGAGGTGAAGGCTGCCGAGGTTTGCACCATCAAAACCCGCCGTGGCGCAGAGGTGGTCGAAATTCCGATCCCCTGCACCAACTGACCGCAAAGCCGCATGATTACATGATCTTACCCAAGGCCGCCCGTGACAGGCGGCCTTGGGCATTCTGGCTCTGTTGCCACTTATCCACATAAACCAAAGACGCGAAGGCGTTGATTCTTGCATAAAAAAGCAAACTGGCGCATGGTTCAGGCAATTCAGGGCACCAAGACCCTATCCAGGCGTGATCAAAAGGGCAGGTCACAATGACATTGAATAGTTTTCTCAAGGCGGCCCTTGTGGGCCTTACGCTGGCGGCTGCACCGCTGGCGCTGACACATTCCGCACAGGCAGACACGTTGCGCGTGGTCAAAAAGGGCACAGCCAGCACGCTGAACGTACCCATGAACCGCGCTGTGGTCGTTGAAAGTGACATCCCCTTTGCGGAACTCAGCATCGCCAACCCGGCGATTGCAGACATTTCGTCGCTGTCCGACCGCACCATTTATGTTCTGGGCAAGTCGCCGGGGCTGACCACGCTGACGCTGCTGGACGCCTCGGGACGATTGATCACCAACGTCGATGTGCGCGTCGCCGCGGACATCTCGGAATTCAAGGAACGCCTGCGGCAGATCCTGCCCGGCGAAAACATCGAAGTGCGCACCGCCAATGACGGCATCGTGCTGTCGGGCACCGTTTCGTCCACCCAACGTTTGCAACGGGCGCTGGATCTGGCATCGCGCTATGCCCCCGACCGCGTGTCCAACCTGATGAGCGTCGGCGGTGTGCAGCAGGTCATGCTGAAGGTGCGCTTTGCCGAAATGCAGCGGTCGGTGTCAAAATCGCTCAGCTCGTCGCTGGCGCTGAACGGCACCACGTTGGGCGGTGATCTGGGCATCAACGGCGGCACGGGCACAACCAACACATCCGGCGGCATCACCAATTCGCTGGGCGGCAGCGTTCCGGGGACAAACACCAATGCGGGCGCTATTCTGTTCGGCTTTAACGCAGGCTCGACCCAGGTTGGCATCCTTCTGGAAGCCCTTGAAACCAAAGGTGTTGTGCGCACGCTGGCCGAACCGAACCTCGTGGCGCTTTCGGGCCAAGAGGCGAAATTTCTCGCCGGTGGCGAATATCCCGTTCCGGTCAGCCAGGATGGCGGCACAATCACCGTCGAATACAAACCCTTCGGCATCGAGCTGAACTTTATCCCCCGCGTGGTGGACAAGGATCTGATCAACCTCGAACTTGAAGCTGCCGTATCGGCGATTGACCCGACCAACGGCTTTTCGGTCAACGGCTTCGAGATCGACGCCTTCACCCGTCGCGAAACCTCGACCACGGTCGAAATGCGCGACGGCGAAAGCTTTGCCATTGCGGGACTGCTGCAAGACGACTTTTCCGACAGCAACTCGCAGCTTCCGTGGCTGGGCGATGTGCCGGTTCTGGGCGCCCTCTTCCGCTCGGCCTCGTACCAGCGCAACCAGACGGAACTGGTGATCATCATCACCGCCCACTTGGTGACGCCGACACGCGGCGAAGCGTTGGCTTTGCCCACCGACCGGGTGCTTGCGCCGACTGAAAAGGATCTGTTCCTGAACGGCCGCGTGGCCGCCGGAACGCGGACGCCCAAAAAAGGGGCCGCAGGCGAAGTGGCCAAACAGGATTTCAGCGGCTCTTACGGCTATGTGATGGATTGATGCGATGCGAGGCCAGAATATCATGAAAAAACAATCCACTTGCGTACTGGCCCTTGTGGTCGCCCTATCCGCCTGTACATCGACCGACCCTGTTTACACGCAATTCTACCGCGAGGCGGGATCGACGATAGACAACGGGTCGTTCGGGTCGGCCACACAAAACAACACCCAAATCATGAACGGCGAACGTCAATACACTGTTGATCTGGCAAACCGCTTTGCGACCGAAATCACCTCGATGGTGACCTTTGCATTCAACAGCGCGCAACTGGACGGCACTGCACAGGCCATTCTGCGTCAGCAAGCCGACTGGATTCGCCAATTCCCCGAAATCCGCTTTCGCGTCTACGGGCACACCGATGCCGTCGGATCGGCGGCCTACAACCGCCGTCTGGGGCTGGCCCGTGCCAACGCAGTCGTGGGTTATCTGACCTCGATGGGCATTTCGCGGTCACGACTGGAAGCGGTCGCGTCGTTTGGCGAAACCCAGCCGTTGATCGTGACCCAGGGCCGCGAACGGCGCAACCGCCGCACCGTGACCGAAGTGTCCGGTTTCGTCGCCCGCCATCCGCAGGTGCTGGACGGCAAATACGCCGAAATCATCTACCGCGACTACATCGCATCCGCCGTGCCGCCCAGCCAGTTGGAAGGCATCAAAGGGTCTGATTTGCGGACTGAACAATAAGCGCAACGCGCGCCCATCGTTCCGAGATTCCTAACAATTGGGCCGTTTTGGCCCCATTCCTGCCCAGATTAGCTGCGAATTTACCCCCAGTGGGACAACTGTGTTCGGTGCCTTGCACCCGACTCAGCTACGGTGGGATAGATTTGGGCGAAAGACAACGCCCCGGCTCTACCTGCCTGCCCTTGTAAATGAGGAAGATAGGTAATGAGCATCGCCATGCCACAACCAGAAACCGCCCCGATTGTCGCCTGCACCGTCAGCCGCGATGTGCAGAACTTTGACCTGCTGATCGAGGACATGGAAACCACTCTGGGCGAGGCCTGGGGTGATCTGGGCTTTGTCGAGGCGTTGGCATTCTTTGGTCAACCCGAGGCCGAGGCGCTTGAGTTCATCGCATTGGCCATGGATCAAGAGGACGAGGACAACCTTGTCCTGATGACCGAAGTGATCACCCAGGCCAAGGCGCGCAAGATCAAGGTGATCCTGATCGCCGAGGACGTGACACCCGCATCGCTGCATTCGCTGCTGCGCCAAGGTGCGGACGAATTCATTCCCTACCCGTTGCCCGAGGGTGAATTGCAACTGGCCATCCAGCGCATTCAAACCCCGCCCGAACCGGAAAAAATCGAAACAAACACCCCCGCCCTGCGCGCAGGCTCCAGCAAGGAAGGCGCGGTGATCGTGGTACACGGCATCGCCGGCGGCACCGGTGCCACGACTTTGGCGACCAATCTGGCGTGGGAGCTGGCGACCTTGGGCAAAAAGGGCGAAACCGCCCCCACCGTATGTCTGTTGGATCTGGACCTGCAATTCGGGTCGGTGTCGACCTATCTGGACCTTGCCCGCCGCGAGGCGGTCTATGAAATGATATCCGACACCGAAAACATGGACGACGAAACCTTCGGCCAGTCGCTGCTGACCTTTAACGAAAAGTTGCACGTGCTGACGGCCCCCGCCGACATGCTGCCGCTGGACCTGATCACGCCCGAAGACATCAGCCGCGTGATCGAAATGGCCCGCAGCCACTTTGATTATGTTGTGGTCGATATGCCCTCGACGCTGGTGCAGTGGACCGAAACGGTGCTGCACGCCGCCCATATCTATTTCGCAACCATCGAACTGGACATGCGGTCGGCGCAAAACACACTGCGGTTCAAACGCGCGTTGCAGTCCGAAGAACTGCCCGCGGAAAAGCTGCGCTATGTGTTGAACCGCGCCCCGAAGTTCACCGATCTCAGCGGCAAGGGCCGGGTGAAGCGTATGGCCGAAAGCCTTGAAATAAACATCGAAGTGTCGCTGCCCGACGGCGGCAAACCGATCACCCAAGGCGCCGATCACGGGCTGCCGCTGGCCGCTTCGGCCCCGAAAAACCCGCTGCGCCGCGAAATTGCCAAACTGGCAGCATCAATTCATGAAACAAAATCCGAACAGGCCAAGGCGGCCTGATCTGAAACCGGGGGAAGCCCATGTTTTCCAAGTATAAAAAAGCCGCGGCAACAGCGCCTGGTGCATCCGCCCCTAAGGCAGCGCCGACCGCCAAGGTTACGCAGATGCCCGCGACAACGGTCAAGCCCGATCCGACCCGCGTCTCCCGGCGCTCGACCATCGCCGCCGCGACCGTTGCGCCGGTTGAAAAGGAACGCAAACGCAAAGAGCGTATGGGCGAGATCAAGCTGGAACTGCACCGCGCCCTGCTGGACAGTCTGAACCTGGCCGCGCTGGAAACCGCGTCGGAACAGGACCTGCGCCACGAAATCAGCGCAATCGCAGCCGAATTCCTGCAAGAACGCAGCATCGTTCTGAACCGCGACGAACGCCATACGCTGAACCAGGAGCTGTACGACGAGGTCAAAGGCCTCGGCCCGCTTGAAACGCTGCTGAAAGACGACACCGTCAACGATATTCTGGTCAACGGCCCGCAACAGATTTTTGTCGAACGCAACGGCAAGCTGGAACTGACCGACGTCACCTTCAAGGACGAACGCCACCTGCTGCGCATCATCGACAAGATCGTGTCGGCGGTGGGTCGGCGCGTCGATGAAAGCAACCCTTACGTTGACGCCCGTCTGAAAGACGGCTCGCGCTTCAACGCCATGGTGCCCCCCATCGCGGTCGACGGCAGCCTGGTGTCGATCCGGAAGTTCAAAAAAGACAAGCTGGGCATCGACGATCTGGTGAATTTCGGGGCCTTCACCGAAGAAATGGCTGCATATCTGCAAGCCGCCGTGGCGACCCGTCTGAACATTATCGTGTCGGGCGGTACCGGTTCGGGCAAAACCACCACGCTGAACGCCCTGTCGTCCTTTATCGACAACGCCGAACGTATCCTGACCATCGAAGACACCGCCGAACTGCAACTGCAACAAACCCACGTGGGCCGCATGGAAAGCCGCCCGCCCAACGTCGAAGGCAAGGGCGAGGTGTCGCCCCGCGACTGTCTGAAGAACGCCCTGCGGATGCGCCCCGACCGTATCATCGTCGGCGAGACGCGCGGCGAGGAAGTCATCGACATGTTGCAGGCCATGAACACCGGCCACGACGGGTCCATGACCACCATCCACGCCAACAGTGCGCGTGATGGCGTCAGCCGTCTGGAAAACATGATCGCAATGGCGGGCATCGAAATGCCGCTCAAGGCCGTGCGCAGTCAGATTTCGTCGGCTGTGAACCTGATCGTGCAGGCCTCTCGCTTGCAGGACGGCTCGCGCCGCATGACCTCGATCACCGAGATCACCGGCATGGAAGGCGACGTGATTTCGATGCAGGAGATTTTCCGGTATCAGCGTGTCGGCCTGACCCCCGAGAACAAGATCATCGGCCATTTCACCGCGACAGGCGTGCGTTCGCACTATGCCGAACGCTTCCGGATGTGGGGCTATGACCTGCCTTCGTCCATCTACGAACCCATCGCAGCCCAATAAGGAACGCCGCCATGAGCGCAGAACCCATTATCTACGGCCTGATTTTTGTCGGCGTCCTTGTGCTTGTCGAGGGGCTGTACCTTGTGGCCTTTGGCAAGTCGATTTCGCTGAACTCGCGCGTCAACCGCCGCCTTGATATGCTGAACAAGGGCGGCCGCCGCGAAGAAGTGCTGGACCAGCTGCGCAAGGAAATGCAGCAGCACATGAACGCCAAGTCGATCCCGCTGTATTCGCTGTTGGCGGAAAAGGCACAGAAGGCGGCCATCGCGTTTACCCCCAAACAGTTGATCGGCGTGATGGCGGGCCTTGCGGTCGTGGCCTTTATGGGCCTGACCATCGGCACCGAAACCGAACCACCCGTGCGCATCCTGTTGTCGATCGTGATCGGCGTCGGCGCGGTCTATTTCTGGGTTTCCTCCAAGGCAAACAAGCGTCTTGCCATGATCGAAGAGCAACTGCCCGACGCCGTCGAGCTGATGGTGCGGTCGCTGCGCGTGGGGCACCCGTTCGTATCGGCCATCCAGATCGTATCAAAAGAGGTCAAGGACCCGCTGGCGTCGGAATTTGGCGTGATCGCAGACGAAAGCGCCTATGGCCGCGACGTGGGCGAGGCGCTCAAGGACATGGCCGAACGTCTGGACATGCAGGATTTGCGCTTTCTGGCCGTGGCCGTGACCATCCAGCAGCAATCGGGTGGTAACCTGGCCGAAATCCTTGCCGGTCTGGCACAGGTGATCCGCGCCCGTTTTCGTCTGTTCCGCCGCGTCAAGGCGATCACCGCCGAGGCGAAATGGTCGGGCAAGTTCCTGTCCGCTTTCCCGCTGGTGGCGCTGGTCGTGATCAATCTGGGCGACCCGCACTACTATGACGAAGTGCGCGACCATCCCTATTTCATCCCCGCCTGTTTCATCGTGGCGATTTTCCTGGGCGTCAACCTATTGGTCATGCGCGCCCTGACCGACATCAAGGTATAAGGGAGCGTAGCTTTGGACACGTTTACACAAATCCAGACCATGATCACCGATCTGCTGGGCCCGCTTGGCCCGATCATCATCGCCGGTGTACTCGGGCTGATGTTGGTCACCGGCACCGTGGTCATGATGCTGCGCCAGCCCGAAGATCCGATGGCCAAACTGAAACGTCAGGTTCAGGCGCCAGGCGGCGATGCACCGCGCGAAAAGCTGCGGCAGGGCGGGCACAACGAACAGCTTGACCGTTTTGCAGGCTTTCTGGAACCCAAGGACGTGGCCGAGCTGAGCAAGCGCCAGTTGATGCTGACCCAAGCGGGCTATCAGTCACGCGATGCGGTGCGGATCTTCCACTTTGCCCAGTTTGCGCTGGGGATCGCTGGGCTGATCTTTGGCGTGATCTATGTGAACGTGCTGAACGCCGATGTCGAAATGACCACCAACAAAATGGCCATGTGGACCTTGGGACCGGGCGGGATCGGATATTACCTGCCCCAATACTGGGTCACCCGCCGCGTCGAGGAACGCAAACAGGAAATCACCCGTGGTTTCCCGGACGCGCTGGATATGATGCTGGTCTGCGTCGAGGCCGGTCAATCGCTGGACCAGTCCATCGTGCGTGTGGCCCGCGAGCTGCGCGCCTCTTACCCCGCGCTGGCCGACGAATTCGACATCGTCGCCTACGAGATGAAGGCCGGCAAGGACAAGGAAACCGTTCTGAACGACATGGGCGAACGCTGCGGCGTGCAGGATGTGTCCAGCTTTACCACCGTGCTGGTGCAATCGGCCAGCTTCGGTACATCCATCGCCGAAGCGTTGCGGGTTTATGCAGGGGAAATGCGTGACAAACGTGTGATGCGCGCCGAAGAGGCCGCAAACAAGTTGCCAACGAAGATGACCCTTGCCACAATGATGCTAACGGTGCCGCCGCTGCTGATCATTCTGGTCGGCCCATCGGTGCATGGCATCACCCAATTGGGCAAAATGAGCAATTGACCATATGACATCAGCCACCAAAGCGGCCCTTCTTGCTGCTCTCATGGCTTTCGGATTGGCCTCCTGTTCACCGGGCGGCCTTTCGTCGTCTCAGGACGGTGTCTATGCCCCCGGCATCGACACCCGCAAAGAGGCCGTGAACGGCATTGATGTCGGCCACCGGCTGATCGCTGCGGGCGAATATGAACTGGCAATCAAGGCCTTTACCCGCGCCGCACTGGATCAGGGCATGGATGCGGAAATTCTGTCGGGCCTGGGCACCGCCAATCTGGGCCTGGGCCGTCTGGGACAGGCCGAAACCCTGTTGCGCCGTGCCGCCGCCGAACAGGATGCATGGCCCGAAATCTACAACAATCTGGGTGTTGTGCTGATGGAACGCGGCAAAACCGCCGAAGCCGAACAGATTTTCCGCAAGGCCTACGCGCTGGATGACGGAGAAAGCACACTCATTAGGGATAATCTGCGCTTAGCACTCGCAAAAACGGAAAATTCTGTTACGGTGGACCCAGAAAATAACAATTATAAATTGGTGCGGCGCGGCAGCAGTGACTATCTGATCCGGCCAGCATCATGATCGAGGCAGCAGTAAAGGACGCAATAAATGCGCCACCCCATTCTTTTTTCCGCCTGCATTGCAGGCGCTATGGTTCTGTCCGCATGTGAAAAGAAAAGCGGCGACGCTGCCGTGCAACGTGCGTTTCAGGACGTGAACGTCGTTGATGAAAGCAACCTGAACGACGTGATGCTGACTGTGGCCGACCCCAACGAAGCGGTCGGTTATTTCCAGCGCACAGCAGCAACCGACCCCAGCCGCATTGACCTGCAACGCGGGCTTGCCATCTCTTTGATCCGCGCCAAGCGCACCACCGAAGCGGCCACAGCCTATGGCAAGGTCGTCAAGATGGACGGCGCCACCGCAGACGACCAAGTGGACTATGCCGATGCGCTGATCCGCTCGGGCGACTGGTCGCAGGCCGAAAAGGTGCTGGACGGCGTCCCCCCCACCCACGAGACATTCAAACGCTACCGGCTGGAAGCGATGGTGGCCGACAGCAATCAGGAATGGAAAAAAGCCGACAGTTTCTATGAAATTGCCGTCGGTCTGACCACCCAGCCGTCGGGCGTGATGAACAACTGGGGCTATTCCAAGCTGACACGCGGCGACTATCAGGGCGCCGAGCGGCTGTTTGGCGAGGCGATCCGCCAGGACCCGACCCTGTTCACCGCCAAGAACAATATGATCCTGGCCCGGGGCGCGCAGCGTGACTATACCCTGCCCGTCATTCCAATGGACCAGATCGAGCGCGCGCAACTGCTGCACACGCTGGCGCTGTCAGCGATCAAACAAGGCGACGTGGAAACCGGCAAAGGGTTGCTGCGCGATGCGATTGAAACGCACCCCCAGCACTTTGAAGCTGCGGTCCGGTCCCTTCAGGCGTTGGAAAACAACGTCACGAACGGATAAGGCCCGTGGCGATCACGGCCTTTTCCGCATGGTGGTTCCTGCCCTTTGTGCTGCCCTTGTGTTTCTACGTGGCCTTCACTGACCTGCGCGAAATGCGCATTACAAATCAGGCTGTTATCGCCCTGATCGTCGTGTTCTTGCTGGTCGGTCTGATCGCCCTGCCTTTTGATCAATACCTGTGGCGCCTGGCGCAACTGGGCATTGTTCTGCTGGTGACCATCGCGCTGAATGCCGCCGGCGTCATGGGGGCAGGTGATTCCAAGTTTATCGCCGCCGCCGCGCCCTTTGTGGCCATGGGCGACGTGCAGTTCCTGATCGCCCTTTACGCCGCCAGCCTGCTGGCTGCCTTTGCCACACACCGTCTGGCCAAACACAGCCCCCTGCGTCGGGTGGCCCCCCATTGGGCCAGTTGGGACCAAGAGAACAAGAAGTTCCCGATGGGTTTTCCGCTGGGCGCGACACTGGCCCTCTATCTAGGTTTTGGCGCTGTCTTTGGAAGCTGATGGCGCCACATCACACATATCTTAAATAATTCGCCACATTATTGGCCCAAATTCACGTTACTGCACCTTTCACCCGGACAACACACAGGCACCCGCCCATGACAATGCAGCAAACATCCGTGATGGCCCCGCCCGCCCCCAAGCGGCTGGAAGAGATGAAATTGCCCATCGTCATGATGCGCGACATCCTGATCAAGACCATGTTTCGCAAGAACTTGGACATGGTCAGCGATCTGGCCCCCGCCCTGTGCCTGCCCATTCCCGTCACGCAGGAACTGATCGACATGGGCCGCGACCAGCGCCTGATCGAGGCGACGGGCACGCTGAATGCCAACAATGGCAACGAAATGGGCTATCAGTTAACCGACGCCGGCAAGGCCCGTGCACTGGATGCGCTGACCCAATCGGAATATTTCGGCGCGATGCCGGTGCCCTTGGATGTCTACCGCGAACAGGTGGAACGCCAGTCAATCCGCAACATCATGGTCAGCCGCGACCAGTTGACCAACGCCATGGGCCATCTGGTCCTGCCCGACAGCCTGCTGGACCACCTCGGCCCCGCCGTCAGCGCGGGCCGCTCGATCCTGATGTACGGCCCCCCCGGCAACGGCAAATCATCCATCTCGAACGGCATCCGCGACGCCCTGGGCGACTGGGTCTATGTGCCGCGCGCCATCGAATACGCGGGTCAGGTGATTACCGTTTACGACCCTATCGTGCACACCGTCGCCGAACATCAGGTGGACGACCCCAACGCCCTGCGCCGCGTCACCCGCTTTGACCGCCGCTATGTCTGCTGCGAACGCCCCACGGTCATCACCGGCGGCGAGCTGTCGCTGAGTATGCTGGATCTGGTCTATAACCCCGTCGCGCGCACCTATCAGGCGCCGCTGCAACTGAAATCGACCGGCGGCATTTTCATCGTCGATGACCTTGGCCGACAGGCGGAACCACCACAAAGCCTTGTAAACCGCTGGATCGTGCCGCTGGAAGAAAGCAAGGACATCCTGTCGCTGCAATCGGGCGAAAAATTCGAAGTGCCCTTCGACACGCTGGTGATCTTTTCAACCAACTTCCACCCGAACGAGATTTTCGATCAGGCGGCCTTGCGCCGTATCTTCTTCAAGATCAAGATCGACGGCCCCAATCAGGCGAACTTCCTCAAGATTTTCGCCATGGTCGCCCGCAAGAAAAAGATGGCGCTGGACGAACCGTCGCTGGTCCACCTGCTCAAGGTGAAATACCCGACCATCAACAACGTCTATGCCAACTATCAACCGGTTTTCCTGATCGACCAGATGATCGCGATCTGCGACTTCGAAGGCATCCCCTACAAGATGTCGCCGCAACTGATCGACCGCGCCTGGGCCAACATGTTCGTCAAGGATGAAGTGATCATCAAATAACCCTTCATCTTGCCCCATAAACTCCGGGGACGCGCCGCAGGCCGGGGGCAGCGCCCCAATTGCGCTGGCCCCTCCGCGCGGCCGCGCTACACTGTGGCGCATGACCCCACTGCCCCCCCTTTTTGCCAACTGGTTCGCCGCCAAAGGCTGGCACATCCACCCGCACCAGCAGGACATGCTGGACCGCGCCGATGCGCCCGCGCTGCTGCTGATCGCGCCCACGGGCGGCGGCAAGACGCTGGCGGGGTTCCTGCCCACGCTGGTCGACCTGGCCCGCCAGCCGCATGACGGATTGCACACGCTCTACGTCTCGCCGCTCAAGGCGCTGGCGGCTGACATCAAACGCAACCTGACCACCCCCGTGACGGAAATGGCCCTGCCCATCCGCATCGAGGACCGCACCGGCGACACCCCCGCCACCCGCAAACGCCGCCAGCGCGCCGATCCGCCGCACATCCTGCTGACCACGCCGGAATCACTGGCGCTGCTGACCAGCTACCCCGACGCGCCGCACATCTTCAAAGGGCTCAAGCGGGTTATCGTCGATGAAATCCACGCATTGGCCGAAAGCAAGCGGGGCGACCAGTTGATGCTGGCGCTGGGGCGGCTGCAAACCCTGTGTCCCGATCTGAAACGCGTCGGCCTGTCCGCCACGGTCGAAGACCCCGCCGCCATTGCCCACACGCTGGCCCGCCACCCCGACCCCTGCGAGGTTCTGCTGGCCGACCCCGGCCCCGCCCCCGACATTGCCATGCTGACCACAGACGCCGCCCCGCCATGGTCCGGCGGTGGCGCCAAATACGCCATTCCGGCGGTGCTGGAGCAGGTCCGCCAGCACAAGACCACGCTGATCTTTCACAACACCCGTGCGCAGGCCGAGATTTTCTTTCACAACCTGTGGCTGGCCAATGACGACGCCCTGCCCATCGGCATCCACCACGGATCACTGGACCGCGCCCAGCGGCAAAAGGTCGAAGCGGCGATGGTCGCAGGCCAGTTGCGGGCGATCGTTTGCACCGGCACGCTGGATCTGGGGATCGACTGGGGCGATGTCGACCTGATCATCCAGATCGGCGCGCCGAAAAACGTCAAACGTCTGGTCCAGCGGATCGGCCGCGCCAACCACCGCTACAACGCCCCGTCCAAGGCCCGCCTGGTCCCCGCCAACCGCTTCGAGGTCGTCGAATGCGTCGCCGCCATCGACGCGGCACTGGCCGGTGAGCTGGACGGCGACCCGCGCGGCCCCGGCCCCCGCGACGTGCTGTGCCAACACATCCTGATCACCGCCGCCGCAGGCCCCTTCGACGCAGATGCGCTTTACGCCGAGGTCACGACCGTCGGCGCCTACAGTGCCCTGTCGCGCCCCGACTTCGACGCGTGCCTCGACTTCGTGGCCATCGGTGGTTATGCCCTGCGTCGCTACGACCAATGGCAGCGGCTGAAACAGGCCCCCGACGGCACATGGGCCTTGCGCGATCCACGCGGTGACCGGCGCATCCGCATGAACATCGGCACCATTCAGGACACCGACACACTGAAGGTGCGCATGAAGAACGCGCGCGGCGGCAAACCCTTGGGCGAAATCGAAGAAGGCTTTGCCGCCACCCTGACCACCGGCGACACTTTCCTGATCGGCGGGCAGATCGTGCGGTATGATTCCTTGCGCGAAATGACCGTGCAGGTCACCCGCGATGCCGCCAAAAAGCCCAAGATCGCCACCTTCATGGGCACCAAATTCGCCACCTCGACCCAGCTCAGCCAGCGCATCCTGCGCCTGTTCCAGCAAGACACCTGGCCCGACCTGCCTGCCCACACCGCGGATTGGCTGTCCCTGCAACGGCAGGTCAGCCGCCTGCCAGAACCGGGCCGGTTGCTGATCGAATGCTTTCCCCACGACGGGCGCATCCACCACGCGGTCTACGGCTTTGCCGGCCGCAACGCGATGCAGACGCTGGGCCTGCTGCTGACCAAACGGATGGAGGAGCTGGGCCTTGATCCGCTGGGGTTTATGGCCACCGACTACGCCACGCTGATCTGGGGGCTTGAACCCATCACCGACCCCGCGCCCTTGTTCGACATCGACGCGCTGCGCGACGGTCTTGATGGCTGGCTGGCGGGCAACGCGGTGATGAAACGCACCTTTCGCGCCTCGGCGACCATCGCGGGGCTGATCGACCGCAACACGCCCACGGCACGTAAATCGGGCCGACAGGCGACGTTTTCATCCGACATCCTGTATGACACGCTCGCCAAATATGACCCCGACCACCTGATGCTGGACATCACCCGCGAAGAGGCGATGCGCGGTCTGGTCGACTTTGGTCGCATCGAAGATATGGCCACGCGCATCGGCTCTCGGATTGACCTGGTCACGCTCGACCGGCTAACGCCGCTGGCCGCGCCGCTGATGCTGGAAATGGGCCGCGTGCCGGTCAAAGGTATGGCCGAGGAGCGGCTGCTGGCCGAAGAGGCGGCCCGCCTGATGGCGACAGCGGGCCTGAAGCCATGACACTTTCTTTTGGCCGAAAATATCCCGGGGGAGGCGCAGCAGCGCCGGGGGCAGCGCCCCCAAATTCCCGCTTTCCCAAGACAATCACACCCGCTATGAACAAATCATGAACGGATGCGACATCACCCTCCAAGGCGCCCGCCTCACCGCCCTGGGCTCGGGCGCTTTGTGGTGGGCCGACCACAGCCTGCTGTGTGTCTCGGACCTGCACCTTTGCAAATCCGAACGCATGGCGCGCCGCGGCGGCCCCGGCCTGCCCCCCTACGAGACACGCGATACCCTGACCCGCCTAGCCGCCGATCTGGACCGCACACAGGCCCACACCGTGGTCTGCCTGGGCGACAGTTTCGACGACCTGCAAGCCGCCCGGTCCCTGCCCGAGGACGAGCGGCTTTGGATCACCCGCCTGCAAGCGGGCCGCCGCTGGATCTGGATCGAGGGCAACCACGACCCCGGCCCGATTGACCTGGGCGGCACCCACCTGGCCGAACTGGCCCTGCCACCGCTGACCTTTCGGCACATTGCGACCGATGAAGGTAAAGGCGAGATTTCAGGGCATTACCACCCAAAGGTCACGCTGCCCACGCGCGGACGCCGCATTTCGCGGCCTGCGTTTCTGGTGGATGAGGACCGGCTGATCCTGCCCGCTTACGGCACCTATACCGGCGGCCTGCGCAGCCACGACGGCGTTCTGGCGCAGCTCATGCGTCCCGATGCCACCGCGATCCTGACCGGCCCCGTACCCGCCGAGGTGCCGATGCCGCGCCTATAGCACGCCTGCGACCTCAAGATCCCGCTGGTATTTGCGACTGACCGGCACCTCGTCCCCGTTGGTCAGGATCAGCACCGGCCGCCCGTTACAGGTCTTCTTAGCGGCGACGGCACCCCGCGCCACCCAATGCGACCGGTGCGTGCAGAACCCGTCGGCTGCGTCCATCTCGTCCACCGCGTCGCTGAACCGCATCCGCAGCGTATAGCGCGCCTGCGCCATGACCACATGAACGATGTGCCCCTCTGCGGACAGCCGCAAAACCGTCTGGTCCGCATCATCGGGCAACCGGCGCAGCAACCGCACCTTGTCACCGTGTGGCTCTTGAACCGCGACCGCCCGTTTGACAAGTTTCGACACAAAGAACCGCAGCGTGCTGACCATAACACAAATGGCCAGTATTTTCGCCGCCAGCGGCCAAAAAGGGACCGTATCGAACGCGCGTCCTTCGAACAAAAACACAGTCCAATATCGCAAGAACGGGGTGTAGATGGCCGTGACAGCGATCAGAACCAGTGGTTCGCGCACGGCAAACGGCACATGCCCCAGCCAGTGCGCACAGATCCGACGCACGCTGCGCGCCACTGCAATCCCGCATCCGATGCTGATGATCCAATAGACAAGCCGGGTGGGAAACGGTCCTTGGACATAGGTGCCAAACGGCCCTGAAAAAGCCGCGACAATCATCAGGATCAGAACAATCGCTGCGAATAGTCCCAACTCGGTCGATAGAAGCCGCACCGCGGTCCTACGCAGACCGTAAAAAACAAAATTCACTTGGCAACCGCTCGAAACACACAACAACAAACTATAAGAACGCCGCCTAATTGCATGCTTTACCGAACAAATTCAATCGCCAAACAATCATAACCGGCGGGGAATCGGCCCGCCCCCACCGGCTTTGGGTTTCAGACTGTCAGCCCCTCGGGCGCAGGCAATCCGTTGGCGCGACAGCACGCCGTGACCGTATTGGCCAGAAGGCACGCGATGGTCATCGGCCCGACGCCACCCGGCACCGGCGTGATTGCCCCCGCGACGGCGGCGCAACTGTCATAATCGACATCCCCCACCAGCCGCGTGCCGCCTTCGGGCTTGTCGATGCGGTTGATGCCCACGTCGATCACCGTCGCACCCGGTTTGATCCAGTCGCCCGGCACCATCTGCGGACGGCCCACAGCGGCCACCACAATATCAGCACGGCGCACAACATCGGCCAGATCCTTGGTCCGCGAATGTGCAATCGTCACGGTGCAACTGTCGCCCAGCAGCAACTGCGCCATCGGCTTGCCCACAATGTTGCTGCGCCCGATCACCACCGCGTCCAGACCCGAAAGCGATCCGTGGTGATCGCGCAGCATCATCAAACACCCCAGCGGCGTGCAGGGCACCATGCTGTCCTGTCCGGTGCCCAACAAGCCCACGTTGGAAATATGGAAGCCGTCTACATCCTTGGCCGGGTCGATGCTGTTGGTCACCAGATCTTCATCCAGATGATCAGGAAGCGGCAATTGCACAAGGATTCCATGAATTTCCGGATCGTTGTTCAACGTCTGGATCAACGCCAACAAGTCCGCCTCGGACGTATCCATATCCAGCTTGTGCTCGACGCTTTTCATGCCCACCTCAACGGTCATCTTGCCCTTGGATCGCACATAGACCTGGCTGGCGGGATCTTCGCCCACCAGCACCACGGCCAGCCCCGGCGTGATCCCGTGATCCGCCTTCAGCGCCGCCACATGGGTCGCCACCTGCCCTCGCACCCTGGCCGCAAAAGCCTTGCCATCAATCACAGTCGCCGCCATCTGAGCGTCCTCTTCCTTGGTTTCATAAATCCCCGCCGGAGGCACGCAGCCGCCGCAAGGTTTCGACCGAAGCACGCGGGGGCTCGATCCCCCGGGCGCTCCGGCCCGCTTTGGTTTAGAACAGCCCTTCGATCTGGCCATCCGCGTTCAGCATGATCGTTTCCGCCGATGGTTTGCGCGGCAGGCCCGGCATGGTCATAATCTCTCCGCAGACGGCCACCACGAAACCGGCCCCCGCGCTCAGCCGCACCTCGCGCACCGGCACCGTGTGCCCTGTGGGCGCACCGCGCCGGGTCGGGTCGGTCGAAAACGAATATTGCGTCTTTGCCATGCAGACCGGCAGCGCGCTATATCCCTGATCCTCCCAGTCCTTCAACTGCTTCAAAATCTTGTCGTCCATTACCGCCGCATCGGCGCGATAGATCTTTTTGCAGATGGTTTGAATCTTTTCCGCCAGCGGCATGTCGTCGGGATAGATCGGGGCAAAGTTTGCGGTGTTCGCCTCTGCAATCTCGGCCACGCGGGTGGCCAATGCCTCGGCCCCTTCGCCGCCCAGCTCCCAATGCCGCGACAGGATCGCTTCGGCCCCCATGCTGGCCACGAAATCCTGGATCGCCTGCACTTCGGCATCCGTGTCGGTGACGAAATGGTTGATCGCCACGACCACCGGCACGCCAAAGGATTTCAGATTCTCGATATGACGCCCCAAGTTGGGGCACCCGTTCTGCACCGCCTCGACATTTTCGGCCCCCAGATCGGCCTTGGCCACGCCGCCGTTCATCTTCATCGCCCGCACCGTGGCCACACAAACCACCACCGACGGGGCCAGTCCCGCCTTGCGGCACTTGATGTTCATGAACTTTTCGGCCCCAAGATCGGCGCCAAAGCCGGCCTCGGTCACCACGAAATCTGCCAGTTTCAGCGCCGTTTTGGTGGCGATGACCGAATTGCAGCCGTGTGCGATGTTGGCAAACGGGCCGCCGTGCACAAAGGCGGGGTTGTTTTCCAGCGTCTGCACCAGGTTGGGCTGCATCGCATCCTTCAGCAGCACGGTCATCGCGCCATCGGCCTTCAGGTCACGCGCGAACACCGGCGTGCGGTCGCGGCGATAGGCGACGATCATGTCACCCAGTCGCTTTTGCAGGTCATTCAGATCATCAGCCAAACACAGGATCGCCATCACTTCAGACGCGACAGTGATGTCATACCCCCCCTCGCGTGGGAACCCGTTGGCGACACCGCCAAGGCTGACGTTGATCTGGCGCAGCGCGCGGTCGTTCATATCCACCACCCGCCGCCACACCACGCGGCGCACGTCGATGTCCAGCTCGTTGCCCCAATAGATGTGGTTGTCGATCATCGCGGACAGCAGCGAATGGGCGCTGGTGATGGCGTGAAAATCGCCGGTGAAATGCAGGTTCATTTCTTCCATCGGCACGATCTGCGCATAGCCACCGCCTGCGGCCCCGCCCTTCATGCCAAAGTTAGGCCCAAGCGACGCTTCGCGGATGCAGATAGCGGCGTTCTTGCCAATGCGGTTCAGCCCGTCGCCCAGCCCCACCGTGGTCGTCGTCTTGCCCTCGCCCGCCGGCGTGGGGTTGATCGCGGTCACAAGGATCAGCTTGCCGTTGGTCCGATCCTGCACGCTGTTGATAAAGCTCTGGCTGACCTTTGCCTTATCATGGCCATAGGGCAGCAAATCGTCCGACGGAATCCCCAGCTTGCCGCCGATCTCTTGGATCTTCAGCTTGTTCGCTTCGCGTGCGATCTGGATGTCCGTTTTGTAAGCCATCAACTCTCCTTACCGGCACTCCCGTTTCCGTTGGGTGTGCCCTTATGCATACAGGCCGGTCCAGCCCAAATGGCAGGGCATTTCCGACATATTGCGCTTCTGGACCGTCCAGAACGCATCAATCGTTTCGTTTCGGAAACCGCGAAGCCTAGCGGCGGGCTTCCGACAGGTGGTGCCACACGCGTTGGTCGGGGATGTGCAGCACCAGCGTGTCACCGACAGCAAAGTGCCCTGCCCGCTCGACCCATGCCGTTACCCCGCGCCGGTTGCGCGCCGCAGTCTTGAAAGTTTTGCCAAGCCCCGGCATTTCGCTTTCAATCTCGCGCCCCGGCAGAACACAGGGGCGGTTCTCCATGTCCACGACCAACGTCGCGCCGCTGGGCCCCTGCAAGCGCGAAGACGGGGGGATGTGGGTGAAATCGGGAATGCCCTCGACAATCATCGACGCGCCCAGCAACGCAGGGTCCAGCGCATCGACACCCATCTTTTCCGCAATCTCGGCCAGCTCTTCGGCGGACAGGATCGTCACCTGTCGCGCATTGCCAATCTCGGTGCCCTTGGGATGCTGTGACGTCACGCGGCTGCACGACGGGCGCGAAAAGCCGCTGTGCACCTCGCCCTCGAACCCTTGCAACGTGGCCGCGACACTTTCCAGCGGCTCGGACCGCAAGGCCCCCGCGACGCTGCTGTCGTCAGGATTGGTGTTACGGCCCAGCCATGTAATGCGGGCAGTGAAAGATGTAGGTTTAAGCGCGGGCATAGGCGGCAACCTTTCGCTAGGGGCACAGGGTTCGGGCGCAATCTGGCCCCATGACAGGCAAATGAAAAGCCCCGCAAGGCGCTATTTATGCACTGGGCAACGTTACGATGATCGCACCACGACCTGTTGCAACGACTGTATGCTCGTACTGCACCTCGGGTGCGGGCGGTTCACTATAAAGCGTCCAGCCATCGTCGCCGTCATCCGCCCACTGCCCGCCCAGCGACAAGAACGGCTCGACCGTCCAACTCGTCCTGCCTTGTAATGGTCATCTGTGGCCTTTCCCGTTCCCAACCTTCGACACGTCGCGCGGCCCTTAAAGCAAAAAGGCCCCGCATCCGCGAGGCCCTTTGCATCTTTCCCACCAACCTCAGGTCGGTTCAGGTTCCATCCCGCCCTCGGACGACGGCGGCTTTTTCTTCGCCTTGGCCTTGGGAATGGCGGTCAGGCTGGGCTTGTCTTCGCTGGCAGCCGTGCCATCGTCGTCGCCGTCACCCGCCTGCGGCGGTTCGCCGTTCATCACGCGCTTGATCTCGTCGCCGGTCAGCGTTTCGTATTCCAGCAAGCCTTGGGCCAGACGTTCGAATTCGACGTTCTTTTCCTTGATGATCTTGGCCGCCCAGTCATAGCCGTCCTGAATGAACATGCGCACTTCCTGTTCGACGGTTTCCTTGGTGTTGGCCGAAACCGAGAAGCCTGCGGTCGCACCTTGGTAACCCTGGGCCGCTTCGGAATAGTCGATGTTGCCGACCTTGTCCGACATGCCCCATTGCAGCACCATCGCACGGGCCAGCGCGCTGGCCTGCTGGATGTCACCCGCGGGGCCGTTGGACACCGAATCTTCGCCGTATTTGATGATCTCGGCCGCCTTGCCCGCCATGGTCATGGCCAGACGCTGTTTGCACTCGTCCTTGAACATGTTCAGACGGTCCATTTCCGGCAGGCTCATCACCATGCCCAAGGCACCACCGCGCGGAATGATCGTCGCCTTGTAGACCGGATCGCACTTGGGCAGGGTCATCCCCACCAGCGCGTGACCGGCCTCGTGATAGGCGGTCATTTCCTTTTGCTCGGGCGTCATCACCATGCTGCGCCGCTCGGGGCCCATCATGACCTTGTCCTTGGCGGATTCGAAATCAATCATCGTCACGAAACGACGGCCCACACGGGCAGCCATCAGCGCCGCCTCGTTCACAAGGTTCGCCAGATCAGCACCCGAAAAACCGGGCGTGCCGCGTGCAATAATGCGCAGATCGACATCGGGGCCCAGCGGGGTCTTGCGCGCGTGCACGCTCAGGATCTTTTCGCGGCCCTTGATGTCGGGGTTCGGCACGGTCACCTGACGGTCAAAACGACCGGGGCGCAACAGCGCAGGGTCCAGAACATCACGACGGTTGGTCGCGGCCAGAATGATCACGCCTTCGTTCGCCTCGAAGCCGTCCATTTCCACCAGCAACTGGTTCAATGTCTGTTCACGCTCGTCGTTGCCACCGCCATAACCGGCACCCCGGTGACGGCCCACGGCGTCAATCTCGTCGATGAACACGATGCAGGGCGCGTTTTTCTTGGCTTGCTCGAACATATCGCGCACACGCGATGCACCCACACCCACGAACATTTCAACAAAGTCAGAGCCCGAGATGGTAAAGAACGGCACACCCGCCTCGCCCGCAATCGCGCGCGCCAGCAGCGTTTTACCGGTGCCCGGAGGGCCCACCAACAACGCCCCTTTGGGAATCTTGCCGCCCAGACGCGAAAACTTCTGCGGGTTGCGCAGGAATTCAACGATCTCTTCCAGCTCTTCCTTGGCCTCGTCGATACCGGCCACGTCGTCAAAGGTCACGCGACCCGACTTTTCCGTCAGCATCTTGGCCTTGGACTTGCCAAAGCCCATGGCGCCACCTTTGCCGCCACCCTGCATCCGGTTCATGAAATAGATCCAGACACCGATCAGCAGCAGGAACGGCAGCAGCGACATCAAAAAGGTCTGGAACCCTGATTGTTGCTGTTGCTCGGCCTTGACCGGCACATTGTTGGAAATCAGCAGGTTCGTGACCTCGGCATCCGTCGGCTTGATGGTCACATAGTCGGTCTCGCCTTCGCGAAAGCGCACTTGCTCTCCGTCCAGTGTCACGCTGGTGACCTTGCCGGATTCAACCGACTGGACGAACTCGGAATAGCTGATTTCACGGCTTTGCAGTGTGCTGCCAGTGCCGCTGAACAGATTGAACAGCGCAACGATCAATACAAGCAGTACGACCCAGAACGCGATATTGCGTGCATTACCCAAGGATACTCTCCCAAAAATTCTCGGGACCGAACGGCAATACGCCACGGTCACCCGCATAAGATAGACATGCTGTCCGTCAGTTCAATGCGATAACAGCATCATTGACGGGATAGAAGTGCGGCAAAAAAGGTTTCTTGCCCGCCGGTGATCTCGGCGGACCACCCTGCGGCGGCGTCAAAAACCGGTGCAGCGACCAGTTGCGCGCCGTCCCAGACCGCAGGCAAGGACAACATCGCGCCACGCGGCAAGCCCAGATCGCGCCAGTCGGGGCGTTGCGACAAACCGTCCTCGCCCAACGCGCCGATGCGCCAGCCCGGGTTGTTTTCAGGGCCATCCACCCGCCAGCGGTTGTCCCAAACCCCGTCCAGTTTGCTGGTACTGTCGCGCACCGCGTTCAGCTCGCGGTAAATCCACATGACCGGCCCGGCAAAGCTGATCTGGCAACCGTCCAGCGTGGTGGTGCGCCCGTCGTTCACCGCCGCCTGCACCCCCGCGATGCCCGCACGCCGTGGCGGATAACCGCCGCCGTTGATCCACATCACCGCCTGCACCAGCAACCGCCGCGAGATTTCGGTCGGCAGATCGCGAAACTTCTGCACATCCACCCGTACCGCGCCGCATTGCACCTGCGCCACATCGCGCGCCGCCTGAAAAGCCTGCCAATTCAACGCCTCGCGTGACTGGCGCATGTTCCGCGCCACCCCCGCCAGCGTCTTGGCCGTCAGCCCCAGCGGCTCTAGCTGTGTCAACGCCTGCCGCATCGCCACGCGGGCAAAGCTGGTGTCGTCGTTGCTGGGATCATCCGCCCAGGCAATGCCATGACGGCCCAGATAGGCGCGCAACTCGGCGCGGGTGATGTCCAGCAAGGGACGCACATAGGTCACACCGTCCCGAACCCGTCGGGGGGCCATGGCAGACAATCCGTCCACCCCCGCCCCGCGCGCCAGACGCATCATCAGCGTCTCAGCCTGATCGTCAGCGGTGTGGCCCAGCAGAACCGTGGCCAGCCCCACACTGTCGGCCCATTGATTGATCAGATGATACCGTGCCGCCCGTGCGGCACCTTGCAGGTTGCCCGCGCCGTCCCAGCCACTCCAGGTTTCAACCTGATGCGGCAGCCCCCGCGCCGCGCAAAATGCAGCAACAAGGGCCAGCTCTTCGCGCACGCCCGACCTCAACCCGTGATCCACGCTGATCACATGCACCTGAACGCCCTGCGCCCGCGCAAAATCGTCCGCCAGCGCCAACAGCGCCATCGAATCGCCGCCGCCAGACACGGCGACGCCCAGTTTTTCAGGAGGGTCAGGCAACAAGTGCGCCGCGATGGCTGCACTTAATGCGGCGTCATCATCCATGATCAGCCGCAGGCCAACGTGCTCATTTCGCTTTGCGCCCGTGCCGCAGCCTCTGTTCCGCCAAAGCGCACAGGCACCTCGCCCAGGGTCACGCAGGCTTCGCCGGTCTTGCCCAGACGCCCCAACGACACGCCCAGCAACAACAGCGCGTCAGGCGCGGTGGGCCCCGCCTGATCCGCCGAGAATGACGCCAGATAGGCCCGCGCAGCCTCGCGCGTATCGCCAAGCGCTTCCAGCGCCTTGCCCCGGCCCAGATCGGCAGCCGCGGCTAGCGGACCACCGGGGTAGTTCTGATTAAAGGTCGCAAACTGGTCAGCGGCGCCGCGAAAGTCACTTGCAGCGAGCGCCTCCGACGCCCGCGTAAAGTCGGCCTGTTCCTGCGTTGCCAGTTGTGCCTCGTTCGTGGCGGGCGGAGTTACCGGACCGGGCAACGGTGTCGCTCCGCCAGTGTCACCACCCAACGTGGGCGTATCGCCAAGCGCACCCAGATCGCCGCCTTCCAGCTCGACCAGCCGGAATTCAAGATCGCCGATCCGGTTGGTGCCATCCTCGACCACGCGGCCAATGCGGAATTCAAGCTGTTCGGTCTTGGCGGTGACCCGTTGCAGTTCGGACTCGATGGCGTTCAGCCGGTCCAGCGAACCGCCCGCCCCAACATCCACCGAAGCCGACCCTGTTGTCGAAAGCTCGCGGCGCAGCTTCTGGATTTCCACGTTGAGAATGGTCAGCTCCTGCCGGATGTCAGCCAAGGTGCTGCCATCCGCCGATTGAGCGAAACCCGAGGCCGGTGCCCAAAGCGCCACGACCGTTGCCAGAATTGCGATACGCCGCATCACTTTACCCCGTCAATCCACCGGCCAGCACTGTCACAGCGCGGCGGTTCTTTGCATAACATGCTTCGTTGCTGCACACTTCGATGGGCCGTTCCTTGCCATAGCTGATGGTGCGCAAACGCGACGACGGCACGCCCTGGCTGACCAGATAGGCCCGCGCGGCATCAGCGCGACGTGCGCCCAGTGCAAGGTTGTATTCCCGTGTGCCCTGCTCGTCGGCGTGACCTTCGATGATGGCCGTGTAGTCACCGTTCTGGCTCAGCCATGCGGCTTGCCCGTCCAGCGTGGCGCGGCCTTCGGCGGTCAGGGTCGACTGGTCAACCAGGAACAACACACGGTCACCGACCGATTGCTGGAAATACGCGACCGAGGTCGGGTCACTTGCGCTGCCGGGGACCATGCCGCCGTTCATACCGGTGCCGTTCATGCCATTCGCGCCATCTGCGCCAAAGCGGTCGGGGTTTGTACAGGCCGCCAATGCCAGCACGCCTGCCAGCAATACGAATTTCGTCGAGAGTTTCATGCTTAAAGCCTTTTGAATTGAGTTCGTAATCACGCGTTCGGGTTAGTCTAGCACGCTTGCCCGCAAAGGGGAATCGTGCGGCTTAATTCTGCAACGGTCCCCAGCTTGGGTCCGATCCGCCTTCGGGGGTTTGCACAGGGCGCAGGTTGCGGCCCGAGATGTCCACCGAATACAGCGTCGAACGCCCTGAATCCCCTTGGGTTTCGCGGGTGAACATGATGACGCGGCCATTGGGCGCCCAGGTCGGACCTTCGTCCAGGAACGACGCGGTCAGCAGACGTTCCTCGCTGCCATCCAGCCGCATCACGCCGATGTGAAAACGGCCCTTGGACTGTTTGGTAAACGCCACCAGATCGCCGCGCGGCGACCACACCGGCGTGCCATAACGCCCCTCGCCAAAGGAAATCCGCGTCGGTTCCCCGCCACTGGCGGACATCACGTACAGCTGCGGCGCGCCAGAGCGGTCGCTTTCAAATACGATCTGGCTGCCATCGGGCGAATAGCTGGGCGCTGTTTCAATCGACGGGGCCGACGTCAGGCGCGTGGTCTGGCCCGAGTTGATGTCCAGCGTGTAAATATCGGTGTTGGCGCCTTGGCTTAGCGAATATACCACCGTCTGCCCGTTGGGGTGGAACCGTGGCGCAAAGCTCATGGTGCCTTCCTGGCTTTCCAGAACGCGGCGCTGCACGCTGCCCACGTCCAGCACAAAGATACGCGGAAATCCGGTTTCATAGCTGGTGTAGAGCACCCGGTCGCCCGATTTCGAGAACCGCGGCGCCAGCACGATGCTTTCGCTGCCGGTCAGGTACTGCACGTTCGCGCCGTCATAATCCATCACCGCCAGACGTTTCTGACGATCCGCCTTGCCGCCGGTTTCCGACACGAACACCACGCGGCTGTCGAAGTAACCGCTTTCGCCGGTGATCCGGCTGTAAACCGCATCGGCCACCTTGTGCCCCATCCGGCGCCATCCCGACGCGGTGCCCGCAAATTGCAACCCACTGCCCAGCTCGGCCCCCGAGAACACGTCATACAGGCGGAATTTCACGGTCAACTGATCGCCCGACACGGCCACCGCACCGGTGATCAGCGCCTGCGCATTCACGGCCTTCCAGTCGGCATATTGGATCGCGGCGTTGAAATCGCTGACCCCGCTGATGAACGCGCTGGCGGGCACTTCGCGGAACAGGCCGGTGCCGGTCAGATCGGCCGCCACCAGTTGCGCCAATTGCTGCCCCATCTGCGCGCTTTCGCCGTTTTCGGCCACAAAGGCGGGTACGGCAAAGGGCAAGGGTTCGATCACACCTTCGGTGATCTCGATACGCAGCGGGCCCTGCTGGGCCTGCGCGGTGGGGGCGGTCCAGGCCAGAACGGCCATCATGCAAACGAGAATTCGCCAGATCATTTGATGCGCATCCTTTCGGGATTGAACGTCATTTCTATCTCTTGCCACTGCCCGTATTTTTCGGACGGCAGGTTGTATCCTTTGGCCCCGCAGCGAATGATCGCCCGGCGGGCCGCTTCAAACGCCTGATCGGCCGCCGCCCCGGACCCGCCCGAACTGCTGGCCATCCGGATGGACGACGTCACAGGCCGCGCGTCGGGCGTCATCGACACTGTCACCACCACTGTGGTGCGCAATGCCTCGGACGACAAGGAACCCACGTTCCAGCAGCTTGAAACCGCCACCCGCAAGGCATCCTTTTCACCCGCCGACAGCGGCGGCCCGGTGGGGGCCGTTGGTTCGGATGTGGTGCCACCCAGCGCTTCGGCAAGGGCTGCGTCCACCGCATCCTTGGTGCTGCTGCTGGTGGCAGGCGGTGTTTCAGGCTTCGGATCGGGCTTGGTTTCCGGTTTCGCCTCGGGCTTCGGCTCGGCGGCGGCGGTGCGCACCGGGGGTGCAGGCCGCGAAGGCGGGCGCGGTGACGCATTGGGCGCGGCACTGGGCTTTTCGGCCTCGGTCACGATCTCGGTCGCGGCCTCTTCGGGCGCGGTCGCGGTTTGCGGCTCTTGCACGGTCTCGCCGGTCTCAGCCTGCTCGACCGCTTCCTGTTCGACCGGATCGGGCTTGGCTTCGGGCGGTGGCGGTGCCACGGCCTCGGGGGCCACGCGCTCGACAGGGCGCGGCACGGGGCGTGTGCTGACCTCGGGCACGACAACGGCCACGTCCGCAGGCGGATCGGGCTGCACGGGTGCGCTGTCTTCAACCTCGGCCACGGGCGGCACAGGCTGCGGTGGTTCGGGCGCGGTTTCCGGCTCGGGCGCTTCCGCCGTTTCGGGTGCGGGCGGCGGCGTCACTTCGGTTTCGGCAGGCGGCGGGGTTGCGACCGTATCCTCGGCCGCAGGCGGCTGCGGCTGCGCCACCTCGGTCTCCGAAGCAGGCGGGCGCTGTGCCGCGACAATCGCTTCGTAAGCCTCGGTCGAGATGACCGAAACATCCATGGTTTCCAATGGCAAAGGGTCGGTCTGGAACGCGCCGCCAAACAGCAACCAGCCGATCAGGCCGATATGGCCCGCACCCGATATGACATGCCCTGCGTCCACTGTGGCTTACCCGCCCGATGTGTCCGTGCCGTCCAACGCAGGACCGCCGGTGTCCGTCACCAGACCAATGTTGGAAAATCCGCCCGCGTTCAGCGCGCCCATGATCTGCATCACGTCGCTGTAGGGCACGGCCCCGTCCGCCCGCAGGAACACACGGTCGCTTTCCCGCTCGGACGAAATCGCCCGCAGCTTGGCGATCAACTGATCGCGCGGTGTCTCTGTCGTCTGAATCTGCACCGATCCCGTCGAGGTGATCGTCACCGTCAACGGCTCTTCCTGATCCGCCGACAGGGCACCCGCCGCCGTTTTGGGCAGCTCGACCGGCACGCCCACCGTCAACAACGGGGCAGCCACCATGAAGATAATCAAAAGCACCAACATCACGTCCACAAAGGGCGTGACGTTGATCTCGGCCATGGGACGCGCGCGGCTGCGCTTGCGTCGCCGCCCGCCGCCCCCGTCCTTTTGCATCACACCAGCGCCCATCGCTCAGCTGTCCAACTGGCGCGACAGGATGGTGGCGAATTCGTCCGAAAACGCCTCGTACCCCGAAATGATGCGGTCACTGTCCGACGACAGCTTGTTGTAATAGATCACCGCCGGGATCGCGGCCAGCAGCCCCAGGCCCGTGGCCAGCAGCGCCTCGGCAATGCCGGGGGCCACAACCGCAAGGCTGGTGTTTTGCTGCTCTGCAATCTCGATAAAGGCGTTCATGATCCCCATGACCGTCCCGAACAGACCGATAAAAGGCGCCGTCGACCCGATTGTCGCCAGAATAGGCAGACCTTTTTGCAGCTCTTCCGCTTCCTTGTTGATCGCCACGTCCATACTGCGGTCGATCCGCGCGGTGGCCCCGGCAATCAGCCCGCCATCATCGCGGTGCGAACGCCGCCATTCGGTCATACCGGCGGCAAATATCTTCTCGGCACTGCCCCGCGGCTCGGGTCCGATTTCGTCGAACAATTCGTCCAGCGGCTCGCCCGACCAGAACCGTTCGTCGAAACGCGCAGCCTCGGCGCGCGCCGCGCGATAGCTGATCAGTTTGCGCACGATAATCGCCCACGACCAAAAGGACGCGACGATCAACATGATCATGACGAGTTTAACTAAGATTGTGGCGCGTGCGAAAAGGCCCCACAGAGAGAAATCTATCCCCTGCGCCAAAGCCAGCGTGTCTGCTTCCATCTGCCTGCTCTTTGTCTACGGCTGTTATGTCCAGCCTTCCTTGGGAGGAATCTAGCGGAAGACCAAGGGGAAAGCTATCACAATGGCGGCAATTGGCCCTCAATCGCCACGTAATGCGCGTATTTTCGCTGGAAGCCGCGTCGGCCGGCCTTCGGTTGACATGCAGGCGGCAGTGACCTTGGCGCGAAAGATGGCTTTGCCGCCCAAACGCACCTCTTGGTCGAACACCCAGCGCACCGCGCCCACGGGTTGGTGAGTGGTCACAACGGTCAAACGGTCGCCCAGACGGGCCGATCCGACATAATCCGCCTCAACCCGCGTCACCGCGAAAACGATTCCCTCGGCGCGCATCGCCCGCTGGTCCACACCCAGATCTTCCACGATTTCCGACCGCGCGCGTTCGATGAACCGCAGGTAATTGGCGTAATAGACGATCCCCGCCATGTCGGTGTCTTCGTAATAAACTGTAACAGGAAACTCATGCGCCATCCGAAACCTCCAACCGCGCAGCCAGCCGCAGCGCATGTGTCTTGTCCGTTGCCGCCACCGGCATCACCGGATCATAGGCCGCGCGGATCACATCGGCGATCTCGGGGCGCAACACAGTGGTCTGCCCAGCCACGGCCAGCGGTGATTGCGTGGCAAAGGCAAGGGTAGACCACAACAGGATCGACTGCGCCGCCTGCCCCAACACCAGCGTGTCCGCAGGCAGATCCGCCAGCGCGCCGTCCATCTTCAAGAACACGAAACAGGCCTTGATCCCGCCGTGTTCGTCAAACCGGAACGCACGATACTGGTTCGCATCCGATGCCTTCAGCCGCGCCACCAACGGTTCCAGATCGGGCACCATACGCTCCAACCCCGGCACACCCGGCAATTCGTCCCAGTCGCGAAAGAAAAACCACATGAAATTGCTGCCCAGCTCGGGGTCCATATCCGTGGTCTCGTGGCCCGCCAGCGCGCAGACCGCCTCGATCGCGCCCTTGATCAACCCCAGCGTCTCGTCCTGCACGCCAAAGGCAATCGGCGCAATCGGCCGCCCCCAGCGCGCAAAGGCATAGGTTCCGTCGGCACGCGTGAACAAGGCTTCGATCTGGTCAGCAGTCATGGTTTCTTTTGGCCTTAAATATCCTCGCCGAAGGCATAAAAGGTATGGCGCGCAGCCTCAACCAAACAAATCATCCGGCCCGCGCGGCGCGTCCAGCCCCAGATGCGCCCAGGCCTTCGCCGCCAGCATTCGCCCGCGCGGGGTACGCTGGATCAGCCCCTGTTGCAGCATGAACGGCTCGATCACGTCTTCAAGTGAATCGCGGCTTTCGCTTAGCGCAGCACTCAGCGTTTCGATCCCCACTGGACCGCCACCGTAGTTTTCCGCAATCAGCCGCAAATACCGCCGGTCAGCCCCGTCCAGCCCCAGATGGTCCACTCCCAGCCGCGTCAGCGCGCTGTCGGCCAGCTCCTTGGTGACCCGCCCGTCGCCTTCGACCACGGCAAAGTCGACGACCCGCCGCAACAGCCGCCCCGCAATGCGCGGGGTGCCCCGTGCGCGCCGCGCAATCTCGCGCGCGCCGCCCTCGTCGGCAGGCGCGCCCAGCTTGCGGGCGTTGCCGGTGACGATCTGGAAAAGCTCGTCCTCGGTGTAGAAATTCAGCCGTGTGGGAATACCGAACCGGTCGCGCAGCGGTGTGGTCAACAGCCCCATCCGCGTGGTGGCCCCGACCAGCGTAAAGGGCTGCAACTCGATCCGCACCGTGCGTGCGGCCGGCCCCTCGCCGATCACCAGATCCAGCTCGAAATCTTCCAGCGCAGGGTAAAGCACCTCTTCGACGACCGGATTCAGGCGGTGAATCTCGTCGATGAACAGCACATCGCGCGCTTCCAGATTGGTCAGGATCGCCGCCAGATCCCCCGCCTTGGCCAGCACGGGGCCCGAGGTCATGCGAAAGTTCACGCCCAACTCGCGCGACATGATCTGCGCCAGCGTCGTCTTGCCCAGTCCGGGGGGCCCGTGAAACAACGTGTGGTCCATCGCCTCGCCACGCTGACGGGCGGACTGGATGAACACCCGCAGGTTCGCCCGTGCCTCGGCCTGCCCCACGAAATCGTCCAGCATCTGCGGGCGCAATGCGCGGTCAAAGCCGTCCTCGGCCAGTGGTTCGGGCCGCACGGTGGGGTCAATGTCGCTCATACCCTACCCCTTTGGTGCCAGCAGTTTCAGCGCCGCGCGGATCAGCGTCGGTGTGTCGGCCTGCGGATCGTCGGTGGCCGCCTGTGCCACGGCACCCGCCGCATCGCCCGGGCCATAACCAAGGTTGCCCAGCGCCGACAGCGCGTCGGCCTGTGCCGTGGGTGTGGCTGCGGGGGCAGCGGCGCGTTTCGGGGCTTCAATCACTTCGGCGGTTTCGTCACCCATCGCCTGCGCCACGGTGCCGCCCATCGCCATCAGGCCGGGGGCCTTGTCCTTCAGGTCCAGCACCACGCGCTGCGCAATCTTGGGGCCAACGCCCTTGGCCGCCTTGACCGCGTTCCAGTCACCCAGCGCAATCGCCCGCCCCACGCCATCAGGACCAAGCGCGCCAAGAATGGCCAGCGACGCCTTGGCCCCCACGCCCTGCACCGACACCAGCAATCGGTGCCATTCCTTTTCGACCAATGTCGTAAATCCGAACAACTGCATCAGGTCCTCGCGCACCACCAGATCGGTGTACAGCGCCACCACCTGCCCCGTGCCGGGCAGCGCGGCCAGCGTGCGGTCCGAGCAATAGACCAGATAGCCCACGCCGTTCACGTCGATCAGCACATGGTCCAATGCGCGATAGTCGATCCGTCCGGTGATTTTGCCGATCATGCGCGTGCCCGTTCAACTGCTGCGGCCAAGCCGCCTGTGGGGCCATGATGCGCGTGACAGATGGCAATGGCCAGCGCATCCGCCGCATCCGGCCCGGCAATCACCGCACCGGGCAGTTGCATCTGCACCATATGCAACACCTGCACCTTGGCCGCGTGCCCCACGCCGACCACCGTCTTTTTGACCGTGTTGGGGGAATATTCGCCAACCTTCAGCCCCGCCTGCGCGGGCACCAGCATCGCGATGCCGCGCGCCTGCCCCAGCTTCAGCGTGCCGGCGCCGTCCTTGTTGACGAACGTCTGCTCGACCGCCGCCGCATCGGGCATATACTGCCGGAGAACTGCGGTCAGTTGGCTGTGCAACGACAGCAACCGATCCGCCAGATCCCCTGTCATCGACTGGCACACGCCGTTCGCCACATGGGTCAACCGCGATCCGGTCATGTCGATAATGCCCCAACCAAGGTTGCGCAGCCCCGGGTCGATGCCCAAAATCCGTGTCATAAATGTCGCCCCGCCCGGCCTCTTGGTGCGACGTTTTTGTCGCGTTGATCCCCAAGTAGCACGAAACGCGAACATCCGCCAAGAGGTAACACGACAGCCCCCCAAAGGCGGCTCGGGCCCCACAGCGCCAAAAAGCGACCGAATCCGCCCTTTTAAGCTGGAAAAACGACCGCTTTGACAGCCACGCACAAAATCATGTCAAGAAAAAAACAACGCTTTCCGCAACCCATGCGAATTTCGCATATCACACATGCAAAGTTCACAGCTTGTGGTGAAAAATAAGGCGAACTATGTGCCCCTCAGAAGGACGTAATGTCGTTACTCAAACTTAAAGGACTGCACCAATGGCTGCTTTCGACACCACCCGCACCACCTACGGCTCTGCTATTGTAGCAGGCCGCATCTCTCGCTTCGCTTTCAACGCAATCGCTTCGGTGATGGCATGGAACGATGCACGCGTCACACGCAACGCCCTGTCCGCTCTGTCCGACCGCGAGCTGGAAGACATCGGCCTGATCCGTGGCGACATCGACTCGGTGACCTTCCGTCGCTAATCCGGCCTTCCGGGCGCTCCCTGCTCCTCCCTCAGGGTACGCCCGCACCGGATATGAAAAACCGCTTCCCCCCTCGGGTGAGCGGTTTTTTTGTGCCCGCTGATATAACCCAAACCCCACGCAAAAAGGCCGCCCCGACAGATGTCGCAGCGGCCCTGGCCTGTCAGCTATCCGGAAGGCAGATCAAAGAAGGTTGGCGTTCACGAACGCAACCATCGCCTGCGTCACAGGATCGGCCTGCATCACCCACGCGCCACCCTGTTCAAGCAGCGTACCACTTTGCAGCGCACCCAGACGGTCGGCATAGGTCACCTCGCCCAGCGACATCAGCATGAACGCCTTGAAGGCGAAAAACCCGATCACCACCAACACGGCCCCTTTCAGCGGGAACTGCATCTTGCGGCGCTTCGGTTTGACGACGATCAAACCATCCCCGCGCATATGGGCGGTGTATCCATTGGACATACGGCGGTGCTTGCGAGTCAGAAAACGCAGGCGGGAATCAAAATTTTGCTTGGTCTCAACCATGGCAGCCTCTAGCGGTTCGGCCCCCACCGAATTGCCCGTTAACCATGTCGCTGAAATGTGGCAAAATCTAGGCAAAATGTCCAAATATGGACCAATAAAGGCCATTCTTATGCATTTCTGCGGATGGTTAATGTCGTCCAGTCACCAATCTGTTCGCGATGCATCAGACTGTGTCCAGCCTGAAGATAATGCTCCAGAACTCCATCCGCCTGCTCGTTCAACAGACCCGACAGAATCGCCATGCCTTCGGGCCGCAGATTCGCAGCAATATCGGGGGCCAGCGCCACCAGCGGTCCCTTCAGGATGTTGGCAAAGATCAGGTCATAGGGCGCCAGCGCCTTCAGATCGGGGTGGTCAAACCCCGCCGCCTCGACGCATTTGACGGCGCCGGCCATGTCGTTGGCCGCCAGATTGGCCTCGGCCACGTCCACCGCGACCTCGTCGATATCACTGGCAATCACGTCGCCCTGCCAGATCCGCGCCGCCGCCATCGCCAGAACGGCAGTGCCACAGCCGATGTCGGCCACGCGCCCGGCTTTCCAGCCGTCATTCGCCAACCGGTCCAGCGCGCGCAAACAGCCCAGCGTGGTGCCGTGGTGTCCGGTGCCGAACGCCATCGCCGCCTCGATCAACAGCGGCACGCTGCCCTCGGGCACCTTGTCGGCATCGTGGCTGCCATAGACAAAGAACCGGCCCGCCTCGACCGGCGCCAGTTCGCGGCGCACATGGGCGACCCAGTCGGTTTCGGGCAGTTCCGAAATCACGAAGGGTTTCGCGTCCATCATCGTGGCCAGCAGCGCCAGCGCGGTCTCGTCCGGCTGCTCGGAAAAATAGCCGCCCACTTCCCACAAGCCCGATCCGTCCTCGACCTCGAACACGCCGATGCCGGTGGGTTCCGGCTCCAACCGCTCCATCGCGGCGCCCAGCGCCTCGGCTGCGGTTTTGCCGGTCAATGTGGTCAGGGCTGTGAATGTGGGCATGTCAACGTCTCCGAAAGCGGTCCAGATTCGGATAGGGGCGTGGCGGCGCGGGGTCAATGTCCGATTGCGGCCTCAAAGCCCGGTGCCGACCCTGTTCTGCCGCCCGCAGCATGGCCGCAGGAGCACCCTGATTTGCCCCGACAGTTAAACACCGCGTTGGACGGGAGGAACGCGCCCAGGAACATGAATTCCCCCACGCCAAGGCCCCGCTCGATCGACTGACGTCAAGGACCACTTTGATTTCGACTGGTTAAATTCCGGCTCAGTGAAACAACAAACTTAATGGTGCCTGCCCCGCCTGCACCGCGCGCGCCATCAGAAAACGGCCGATCACGCGCCTGCGTTGATCTCCAGCCAACACGTGCTGGCCGCCACAAATATCTTCGCGCACCACCTGTGACAGGGCCTTGGCCATCTCGGTCTCACCGGCGGCCGTGTGCCACTGCGCTTTCTGTAAAAGCCGTTCAGGCTCATATCCAATTGTCCGCGCCAATTCGGCTGCGTTGTCAGCGCGGCCCGTCAAACGATAAACCTCGAACAGACCGTGCTGTGCAGCCCTGCGCCCTTCTTCTGATATGTCGGGTGCGCTGGCCATATCCTCCAACCCCGAAACATCGCGCTTGCGTGTGAGGGCTGTGGCGAGTTCCCAATTGAGAACTTGGGCCAAATCAGGCTCCATCCCGCTTGTAAGACGATCCAGCGCGGACTGCGTATGCTGCCGGTCCGGACTAAGGATGCGCTGCAGGTAGCTTTCGACTCCGGCATCATCGCCTTGGATAAGAAGGGCCGCCAACACCTGCCCGTGCATCCTCATGATGTCAAAATCACTTTCGCGAAACACTGCGTCTGGCACGTCGTCGGGCTGGAGATTTCCCATTGCCGCTGCGTAGGTCCACAGTTTCACATAGACTGGACCGCTTAAGCCGTCGGTAACCGGTTCATCGGCATCCAGATCAAAATCCTCAGCATCAGCCCGCGTCCGTATTCCGTTCAGACAGGCTGCGATAACATCCTTTTCTCGGCTCAGAGTAAAGCAGTCTACGAATGCCCCTTGGTCAAAGCTTTCCAACCGCGCCATGTCGGGACGTTTGGCAATGTCTTTTTGACACTCTTCAAGGCTGCTTCTTTCCAGGCACAGCGATAGCCCGCCCTCGGCCTCGTAATCTTTCAATCCGGTATTAACTACCTCGGTCAATCGTTGTGCTTGCTCGGTCGCCCCGACATCCAGCAATAAACGCATCGTGTCGTCGTACCGCATCGCAGTATGATAGCCAAAATTGTGGCTGGCAAAGATGCTCACCGCCAGATCCAAATGTTCGGCTTCAATCGCGGTCGTGACCGCGTCCGACATGTTGAGGTTCTGCGTATAAGTATCTTTTCCAAAAGGGTAGAGCGCGCCCAGCCGCTGGTATTGCCCGCTCAACTGAACCGTCAGGGGAAGCAACCGCTTGGCCGCCAGCATCACACCGTGGCTCTCAACGCCACCTACCTGCCGGGTGGCTCCATCCCAATCATGTTCGGCCAGCGACAGAACCATCGGCAGAACCGCTTCAAGCGTTTCGCCTTCGCTGGCCATCGCTATAGGCAGATCCAACATTTTGGCTGCCGAGCCCGCCTGCATCTGTTCCGCCAGAACTGCATCGCGCAACACCTCTGCCGCTGAATAGTACCGCTCAGGCTTCGGAAGAGCCAAAAGGTCCTGCACAAGGGTCTCGGCTGACGCGTCCATCAAGCAAGCACTATCGGCTTCTGCTGAGACAGCCAGACTGGCCAGTGTCGCAGCGGTTAACAATTTTCTAAGCAACCGAGTCTCTTTTCTTTGTCCAAACTGTCCAAAATGGTATTGTCTTGAAACAAGATTTTCAAATTACACCACAACCTTCAATGACGATCCTGCCCTCGGCCCGCCCCGTGCCCCCTATTCGGCGGCAGCAGCCACAGTGCGCGTCAGCACCGTCTCGTGCCCCGGCACCGGATGGCGCGGGATCAGCAGCGCCAGCATCAGCGACGTCGCCGCCATGCCAGCAGCCAGAAAGAACACCGCGGCCGGCGACACCAGCCACAACAGACCCAGCGGCGCAGGCAGGCCCACAGCGGCAATGTGGTTGATGGTAAAGGCCACAGCAGCCGTGGGCGCGATGTCCCCCGGATCGGCGATCTTCTGGAAATAGGTCTTCAACGCCAGCGCCAAACCAAAAAACACGTGGTCCACGACATACAGGAACGCCGCCACGGCAATCCCCCAGCCCAAGTAATAGACACCGCCATAGCTCAGGAACACGATCACCAGACCGATATATTCAAACCCCAGCGTCTTGCGTTCTCCAAACCGCTGTACCACGCGGCCCAACATCGGGGCGACCAGCATGTTGATCAACAGGTTGATCAGGTACAGCATCGTCAGCTCGTCGACCTTGAAGCCGAATTTCTCGACCATCATGAACCCGGCAAAGACGACAAAAATCTGCCGCCGCGCGCCCGCCATGAATTGCAGCGCGTAATACAGCCAATAGCGTTTGCGCAGGATGAACTGTTTGCGCTGGGGATTGGGCGCTTCGAACTGCGGATAGGCGAACATTGCAAAAATGGCGATGGCTGCGGTCACGCCGCCCCCTGCCATATAGACAATGTTATAGGTCAGGTGCAGCGGCTCCCACAGCAGCAGGATCACCAGATAAACGACAAACGTGGCCGCCGATCCGGTGGCCAGCAGCCAGCCCAGCACGCGCGGCGCGTTTTCCTTGTCGATCCATTGCAGTTGCAGCGACTGGTTCACCGTCTCGTAATAGTGAAACCCGATTGAGCTGAGCATGGTCAGCGTCAGGATACCGCCCAGCGACGGGAACTGCGCAGTGACCGCCGTGGCCACCCCCAGCAGCACCAGCGACACCAGCCCCAGCACCTGTTCGCGCACAAAGATGATGATGGCGATGACACCGATGGCCAGAAACCCAGGAATTTCGCGGATCGTGTGCAGCAGACCAATGTCGGCACCGTCGAAATCGGCGGCCTCGATGACAAAGTTGTTCAGCAGCGCCGACCAAGTGTTGAAGGCAATCGGCATGGCCATCGCCATCAGGAACAGCAGGGCGATGGGGCGGCGCCAGAACGGCAAGGTGGCGGCATCGCCGGTTTTTACAAGACGTGTCATGCGGTCCGCATTACGCCTATTGCGAAAACGAGGCGATATAAAAATTGTACCAAAATGGCTGTTTTATGTACAACTTTGCGGCCTGCTCAAACGTGTGACGGAACACCCTGCGCGGGCGTCAGTAGAAACTTTGCGGGTCGATGTCGATGGCCAGCCGGATGTCGCCCCTGATCTGCACTTGCTTCACCCAAGCCCGCAGCGCGGCTTGCAAGGCCACGCCCTTGTCCGCCTTGACCAGCATCCGCACCCGGTGCCGCCCGCGCACGCGCGCGATGGGCGCAGGGGCCGGCCCGTAGACCTGCGCGCCCACCTGCCGCAACGGCCCATCCGCCCGTGCCAGATGGTTGGCGATGTCAAAGACCGCCGCCACATCCGGCCCGCTTAGAATAATTCCCGCCATCCGGCCATAAGGCGGCACGCCCGCCGCCTCGCGCTGCGCGGCCTCGGCCCGCCAAAAGCCTTCCTCGTCGCCCGCCAGGATGGCGCGGATCACCGGATGGTCGGGCTGATAGGTCTGTAACAGTGCGGTGCCCGGCTTGTCGGCACGGCCTGCCCGCCCCGCCACCTGTCGCATCAGCTGGAACGTGCGTTCGGCGGCGCGCAGGTCGGACCCTTGCAGGCCCAGATCGGCGTCGATCACCCCCACAAGCGTGAGGTTGGGAAAATTGTGCCCCTTGGCCACAAGCTGCGTGCCGATCACGATGTCCGCGCCGCCTTGGGCGATGCTTTCAATCTCGGCCTTCAGCGCGCGGGCGCTGCCGTACATGTCGGAACTAAGCGTCGCAATCCGCGCATCGGGCCACAGCGTTGCGGCCTCTTCGCCCAGCCGCTCCACGCCGGGGCCGACGGGGGCCAGCCGGTCCTCGGCCTCGCAGCTTGGACAGACGGTCGGCATCGGCTTTGTCTCGCCGCACTGGTGGCACATCAGACGTTTCAGAAACCGGTGTTCGACCATGCGCGCGTCGCATTGGTCACAGGCGATCTGATGGCCACAGGCCCGGCACAGCGTGATCGGCGCATAGCCGCGCCGGTTGATGAACAGCATCGCCTGCTCGCCCGCATCAATCCGCGCCTGTACGGCCTTTTGCAAATCCGGCGACACCCAGCGGTCGGCGGGCAAGGCGGCGGCGCGCATGTCGATCGTGCCCATCGTCGGCATCACCGCAGGGCCGAAGCGTGACGTCAGCTCAAGCCGTTTGTACTTGCCCGCCTCGGCATTGGCCCAGCTTTCCAGACTGGGCGTGGCCGAGGCCAGCACCACATGCGCCCCGCAGATCGACGCGCGCAGCACGGCCATGTCGCGGGCGTTGTACAGCACGCCGTCCTCTTGTTTGTAAGAGGTATCGTGTTCCTCATCCACGACGATCAGGCCAAGGTTCTGATAGGGCAGGAACAGCGCCGACCGCGCCCCGATCACCAGTTGCGCGCCGCCCTGGCCCACCATCCGCCAGATGCGGCGGCGTTCGGTCAAGGTGGCCCCCGAGTGCCATTCCGCAGGCCGCGCGCCGAAACGCGCCTGCACCCGTTTCAGGAATTCAGCCGTCAGCGCAATCTCGGGCAGCAGCACCAGCGCCTGCCGCCCCTGCGCCAGACAGGCGGCGACGGCTTCCAGATAGACCTCGGTCTTGCCCGATCCGGTGACGCCGCGCAGCAGCGTGGTGCCATAGGTTTCGGAGCGTACCGCATCCGCCAGCATCGCAGCCCCTGCCGCCTGGTCGTCGGTCAATTCCTTGCCGGGCAAGGACGGGTCAAGACGGCGGAACGGCACATCGCGCGGCGCGTCCTCTTCTGACACGACGCCCTGCTTCACCAGCCCCTTGACCACCGACGACGTGACGCCTGCCATCTCGGACAGCTCTTTCAGGGTGAACGACAGATCGCCGTAGTCTGCCAGCGTCTCCATCACCCGGCGGCGGGCATCGGTGGCGCGGTCCGGCTCCCCCTCGCCCCGCCGGTAGATCTTGCGCATCGACGGCGGATCGCCCAAGCCCGGCGCGCGGGTGGCCAGACGCAGCATCGCGGGCATGGGCGTCAGCGTGTATTCCGCCGCCTTTAGCAAAAACGTGCGCATTTCCTCGCGCATGGGGGCGGCATCCAGCACCCGAATGACCGACCGCACCTTGGAGATGTCCCAATCGCCCCGCCCCGGCCCCCAGACAATGCCCAGCACCTTGCGCGGGCCCAGCGGCACCTCGACGAACGCGCCCAGCATCGCGCCGCCCTCGGGTGCCTTGTAGTCCAGCAACCGGTCCAGCGGCTGCGTGGTCAACACAGCCACAAGGGCACCTTCGTCATAGAATTCGGGGCGCGTCACGTCTGGCCTCGGCAATTGTGGGTTTCGGTAGGTGTTCAGTTGGGGTACATGCAAACACAAGGCAAGACCATCGCGAACTGAACGCGTCCGGCCTTGTGATTGCGCTAACAGCCACTGGAGCCATCGAGATGAAATTCTTTGTAGACACAGCCGACATCGACGCCATTGCGGAACTGAACGATCTGGGCATGGTTGACGGGGTAACCACCAACCCGTCGCTGATCCTGAAATCGGGCCGCGACATTCTTGAAGTGACCAAGGAAATCTGTGATCTGGTTTCGGGCCCCGTCAGCGCCGAAGTGGTGGCACTGGAGTCCGACGCGATGATCGCCGAAGGCCGCAAGCTGGCCGAGATCGCGGAAAACATCGCTGTAAAACTGCCCCTGACATGGGACGGTCTGAAAGCGTGCAAGGTGTTGTCGGGCGAAGGCAAGATGGTCAACGTCACCTTGTGCTTCTCGGCCAATCAGGCGCTGCTGGCGGCCAAGGCGGGTGCCACGTTCATCAGCCCCTTTATCGGGCGTCTGGACGACATCAACATCGACGGCATGGACCTGATCGAAGACATCCGCACCATCTATGACAACTACGGGTTCGAAACCAACATTCTGGCCGCGTCGATCCGGTCGGTGGCCCACGTGCAGGATTGCGCGCGCATCGGTGCCGACGTGATGACCGCCCCGCCCGAAGTCATCAAGAAACTGGCGACACATCCGCTGACCAATGCCGGTCTGGACCAGTTCATGAAAGACTGGGCGAAAACCGGCCAGAAAATCCTGTAAGCCTGCGGGCTTGCCCCTGCACCGTCCGGCAACGACCGGGCGGTGCTGCACTTTTCCCGGATCGGGGGGAATTTGCGCCAAAACTCCCCTTAAACGGGAATTTCGGCAACACCCTGCGCAGGGCGCGGCAAAACCTGCCTTTTTGGCCAAAAAGGGGCAGATTTTGCTGTGGACGCGTGTTAGGGTCCCACAAAATAAAAATGAGCAGTCTATGACCAGCAGCCCGAAAATCGACGACGCCCTGCGCGAGGCGATCATTTCGCGCCCCGATGTGATCCTTGATGACAAGGACATGATGCACGCCCTGATTGCGGCCAACGAACGCAGTATGGGTGGCAATATCGTCGATCTGCGCGGCATCGCGATGGAACGGCTTGAATCGCGGCTGGACCGGCTGGAAGACACCCACCGCAGCGTGATTGCCGCCGCTTACGAGAATCTGGCAGGCACAAATCAGGTGCACCGCGCGATTCTGCGGATGCTGGACCCGATCGAATTTGAAACCTTCCTGCGTGATCTGGGCGGCGAAGTGGCCGAGATTTTGCGCGTGGATGCGGTCAAGCTGGTGCTGGAAAGCGTGCAGAACGACAATGACCCTGCCGTGCAGCGGCTGGGCGATGTTCTAAGCGTGGCCGAGCCGGGATTTATTGACAGCTACCTAAGCCAGGGCCGCGGCGGCCCGGTGCGTCAGGTCACATTGCGTCAGGTCCAGAATGGCAACGCCGAGATTTACGGCAACAACTGCGACTGGATCCGTTCCGAGGCCTGTCTGAAGCTGAACTTTGGCGCGGGCCGCCTGCCCGGTCTGCTGGTCATGGGCGCCGAAGATCCGCATATGTTCGGCCCGCAACAGGGCACCGACCTGCTGACCTTCTTTACCGGCGTGTTCGAGCGCACCATGCGCCGCTGGCTGTCATGAGCCTGATCTCTCCGGCTGCGCGCGACGCGCTGGAGACGTGGCTGGACCACCAGCGTGCGCTGAAGGGCGCGGCCGCCAACACGATCACCGCCTATGCGGGCGATCTGGGCGAATTTCTGGCGTTTATCACCGCGCACAAGGGCGCGCCGCAGGGCTTGGGCGCGTTGTCGCATATTACTGTCAGCGACATGCGGGCCTGGATGGCGCACACGCGTTCCGAGGATGTCGGGCCACGGTCGCTGGCGCGCAAGCTGAGTGCGGTAAAGTCGTTCTATCGCTGGCTGGCCGCACGCGAAGGGTTTGAGCCCACCGCCGTGCTGTCCACCCGTGCGCCCAAATACACCCGCAAACTGCCCCGCCCGCTGGCCGTGGATGCGGCCCGCGATATGGTCGAGGCGATCGGGATGCAGTCACTGACCCCGTGGGTCGGCTTGCGCGACATTGCGGTTCTGACGTTGCTGTGGGGCTGCGGCCTGCGGATTTCCGAGGCCCTGAGCCTGCGCGGCGGTGACGCACCGCTGCCGCAGGTCATGCGGATCACCGGCAAGGGCGGCAAGGAACGCATCGTGCCGGTGGTGGGCGCCGCACAACAGGCGGTGGACGCCTATATCGCCGCCTGCCCGCACATCCTGCAAGACGACCAACCGCTGTTTCGCGGAATACGCGGCGGGGCGCTGGCCCCCCGCGCGATTCAAAAGGCGATGGAGGCCGCGCGGATGCAACTGGGCCTGCCCGCCACCGCGACGCCGCACGCCATGCGCCACAGCTTTGCCACGCATCTGCTGAACGCGGGCGGGGATCTTCGCAGCATTCAGGAACTGCTGGGCCACGCGTCGCTGTCGACCACTCAAGCCTATACAGCGGTGGACACTGCCCGCCTGATGGATGTTTACAACAGCGCCCATCCCAAGGCCTGACGGGCCTGTTTACGCAGCCGCACACCACAATCCAGAAAATCCCCCTGATTTCCTTTTGCATCCGCGCCGCCGATGGGCCATCAAGGGTGCCATGACTCGCCAGATGAAAGCCCTTTCCGTCCATTTGCTGACCGCTACGGGCGCGGTCTTTGCCATGCTGGCCATGCTGGCCGCGGTTGATGCCAAATGGGATCTGATGTTCTTGTGGCTGGTGGTGGCCTTTGCCGTAGACGGCGTCGATGGACCGCTGGCGCGCAAATATGATGTAAAGAACAACGCACCCGAATTTGACGGCGTGCTGCTGGACCTGATCATCGACTATCTGACGTATGTGTTCATCCCTGCCTTTGCCCTGTTCAAATCGGGGCTGATGGACGGCTGGACCGGCTGGGTGGCGATCATCCTGATCACCTTTGCCTCGGCGCTGTATTTCGCGGACACGCGGATGAAGACTAAGGACAACTCGTTTTCCGGCTTTCCGGGCTGCTGGAACATGCTGGTGCTGGTTATTTTCGCAACCGAGCCAAACTTTTGGGTGTCGCTGGCGCTGGTCACGGTGTTGGCGGTGGCGATGTTCCTGCCACTGAAATTCATCCACCCCGTGCGCACCGAACGCTGGCGCAAGCTAAGCCTGCCGGTGGCCCTGGCGTGGACGATTTTTGCAGGCTGGGCCGCTTGGGTGAACTTTCATCCCGACACATGGGCTGTTTACGGGCTGGCGATCACCTCTGTCTATCTGACGTTCGCTGGCATCGCGCAGCAGGTGCTGTACGGTCCCGACGGCTAAATCAGGAAACCGCCCGCGCCCTCGTGGCGCAACAGGGCGACCTTGGTTTCGACCCCGCCTGCGCCTGAAAATCCGGTCAGCCCCTTGGCCCCCATCACGCGGTGACAGGGGATGATCACCGGCACCGGATTGCCGCCGCACGCCTGCCCCACCGCCTGTGCCGACGCGCCCACGTCGCGGGCAATCTCGCCGTAGGTGCGGGTGAACCCGTGAGGAATCGCAGACATCGCCGCACAGACCGCGCGTTGCAGGTCAGACCCCGCCACACGCAGCGGCAGATCAAAGCGTTCCAGCGTGCCGGCATCATAGGCGCGCAGTTGCGCCACCGCCGCACGCAGCAGCGCGGTGTCGTCGCTGCGCCCCGACGCCTGCCACGACAGGCCCGTGATCGCGCCGTCGTCTTCGGTCAGGCACAGGGTGCCGAATTGTGTGGAAACATCATGCAGGTTCATGGGCGAAGGATGCGACCAAAGCCGCGCCTGCTCAACCCGTAACATGCGCATTGCGCACCGCCCGCAAGCGGTGCGCAACGGGTTCAGCGTTTGGCCAGCATGTAATACAGCGCGCCGCCAATCAGCGCCCCGATGACCCAGGCATAGCCCGACAGCACCGCCAACGCAGGCACCCAGACCGTGGCCACCGAAAACAGCGCCGCAATGGCAAAGGCCACCACAGCCGGAGTGTTCCAGCCGTTTCCAAAGCGATAAGGCCCGCCGACCTCGTCATACAGTCCCGCCACGTCCAGCGTCTGACGGCGCAGCATGTAGTAGTCGACGATCATGATCCCGTAGATCGGCGCCAGCGTCGCCCCCAGCGTGTTGACGAAGCCGCCGATGCCGAAATTCGCGATGAAGCTGACCCAAAGGCCACCGATGACAAAAGCGAAACCCGATGTAATCAGCCCCGCCATGCGAAAGCTGATCTTGCGGGGGGCCAGGTTGGCAATGCCGTTCACCGCAGGGATGAAGTTGGCCACCAGGTTGATCCCCACCGTCGCTGCGAAAAAGGTGATCGCGGCAATGATGCTCAGCAACACGCTGTCGGTACGCTCGACAATCTCGGTCGGGTTGATGATCGCCTCGCCGTAGACCACTGCGGCACCCGCCGTGGTCAGCAGCGCCAGGGCCGAGAACAGGATCATGTTGAACGGCAGGCCTGCAAGGTTGCCCCGCACCATCGCCGGCTTGTCCTTGGCATAGCGCGAAAAGTCGGAAAAGTTGATCATGACGGCGGCGAAATAGGCAACCATCGTGCCGACGATGGCCACGAAACCGTTGAATTCGGTCAGGAACGTCGCATCCGGCTGCACAAAGATCGTCCGCGCCGCCTCAAGCAGCTGGCCATCCGCCTTTTGCCACAGCACGATCACCAGCCCGATCATCACCAGATAGACGAACGGCCCCGCGATGTTCAGGAACGTCTCGACCCAGTCCATGCCGCGCCAGAAGATCACGATGTGAAAGGCCCAGACCACGATGAACGACAGCCAGTCAACGCCGGTCAGCCCCAGCACCTCGGTCCCGCCGCTGATGCCCGTCAGCGACCGGATCAACAGCGCCACAGCGGTCGAGGCGAAATAGACCTGCACGCCGTACCAGAACACCGCCACGATGGCCCGCAGGATCGCGGGCAGCTTGGCCCCTTGGGTGCCAAGGCTGGCGCGGGCCAGCACCGGATAGGGAATGCCGTATTTCTCGCCCGGCGCGCCGGACAGATTGACAAGGAACATCACGAACAGGCCCGCCGCGATCAGCGCGGCAAAGGCGGTCCAGCCACTGACCCCGAACGAAATGAACAGCGAGGCCACCAGCGAATAGCCAAACAGTGACTGCACGTCGTTGGCCCAGATGTTGAAAATGGCGAACCAGCCCCAGTTCTTTTCAGACGGGATGACGGGGTTCAGCGTATCGCCACCGCCGCCAATGGGGGTGTCTGTGTGCATGGTCATGAGTGTCCCTCGCTATTTGTGCGAATAGTGTGCGAACGGCGGCCTTTGGCCTTGGCGTCCTGATGTTGCGCGGCGCTTGGCGCACCACGATAACGGGAACCTGTCACATCGGTTTGCGCCTGCATAGCGTCGAATTGATCACAGATTAGGCGTTGCAGGGAAAATGCTTAAATAACAAGCGGCCCGCCCCCGAACCGGGAACGGGCCGCCAGATGTTGAGCTGTGCGCGGGCTTAGCTTAACGCATCATCGCAGCGTCCGCAGACACCTGCGTGGCTGTGCGTGCCCACATCGGGAAGCACCTTCCAGCAGCGGTGGCATTTGTCGCCCGCGGCTTTTTCAAACACCACGCCCACGCCTGCCACTTCCGGCAGGCGGAACGCTTCAGCGGGGGCCGTGTCGGCGGTGACAGCGATGTCGGACGTGATGCACAGATCCTCGAACGCCACCGATTGCAGGGCCGCGCGCAAAGCATCGTCTTCGACATGCACGACAGGCGCCGCCTCAAGCGAGGCACCGATGACCTTGTCGGTGCGCTGTACTTCCAGCGCCGCGGTCACCGCGCGACGTGCGGCACGCACACCCGCCCATTTCGCCGCCAGCGCATCATTGCGCCAGTCCGCAGGGGTGGCGGGGAAATCGGCCATGTGAACGGACGCATCCGCACCGGGGTTCCGCTCCAACCAGACCTCTTCCATCGTGAACACAAGGATCGGGGCCAGCCACGTGGTCAGGCGCTGGAACAGCAGGTCCAGCACCGTGCGCGCGGCACGGCGGCGCAGCGTGTCGCCATCGCAATACAGCGCATCCTTGCGCACATCGAAGTAGAACGCCGACAGATCCAGCGTGGCAAAGTTGAACACAGCCTGCCAGACACCTTGGAAATCGAATGCGGCATAGCGCGTGCGCACCACCTCATCCAGCTCGGCCAGACGGTGCAGCACCCATTGCTCAAGCTCGGGCATGTCGGCGGCGGCGGTCCGGTCGGCGTCGGTAAAGTCCGACAGCGACCCCAGCATGAACCGCATGGTGTTGCGCAGGCGGCGATAGCTGTCGGCCACCCCTTTCAGGATTTCCGGCCCGATCCGTTGGTCAGCGGTATAGTCGGCCTGTGCCACCCACAGCCGCAGAATGTCGGCCCCGTACTGGCGCACGACCTCGTCCGGTACGATGGTGTTGCCGATGGATTTGGACATTTTCATGCCCTTGGCATCCAGCGTAAAGCCATGCGTGACCACGTTCCGGTAAGGCGCGCGGCCGGTGGTGCCGACCGATTGCAGCAGCGACGAATGGAACCAGCCCCGGTGCTGGTCGGTGCCTTCCATATAGACATCGGCGATGCCGTCCTCGGACCCGTCTTCACGGTCGCGCAGGGTAAAGGCGTGGGTCGAGCCACTGTCGAACCACACATCCAGAATGTCGGTGACCTGGTTGTAGTCGTCAGGGTTGACGATGCCACCCAGGAACCGCTCTTTCGCGCCATCGGCGTACCAGACATCCGCGCCATCAGCCTCAAACGCTTCGACGATCCGCGCGTTCACGTCGGCATTGCGCAGCAGGAAGTCTGCGTCGGTCGGCAGTGCGCCCTTCTTGGTAAAGCAGGTCAGCGGCACGCCCCATGCCCGTTGACGCGACAGCACCCAGTCGGGGCGCGCCTCCATCATCGAATGCAGACGGTTGCGGCCCGATTTCGGCGTCCAGTTGACGTTGTCGATCTCGGTCAGGGCACGTTCGCGGATGGTCTTGCCGAATGTGTCCAGCCCGTCGCCCACGGGCTTGTCGATGGCGGCAAACCACTGCGGCGTGTTGCGATAGATCACGGGCGCTTTCGAGCGCCAGGAATGCGGATAGCTGTGCTTGATCTTGCCACGCGCCAGCAGGCCGCCAACCTCGACCAGCTTGTCGATGATGGCGCTGTTTGCATTGCCTTCCTTGCCGTTGGGTTTCAGGATCGCCTTGCCGCCAAAGAACGGCAGATCGTCGCGGAAACGCCCGTCTTCCATGACGTTATAGGTGATCACCTGCTCCAACATACCCAGATCGCGATACAGCTCGTATTCTTCCAGACCGTGGCTTGGCGCGCAGTGGACAAAGCCGGTGCCTTCGGTGTCGGTGACGAAATCAGCGGCACGGAAATCGCGCAGGTCGTCCCATTCGCCGCCCGCACCTTCTGCCCCTTTCAGCGGATGCTCAAGGCTGGCCTTGGCCAGTTCGTCCTGCGTCACATCGCGCACGCGGGTGTACATGCCTTCCTCAAGCCGCGCGCGGCCCATGACGTCGGCGGCCAGTGCATCGCTCAGCACGAAACGTTCGCCCACCTCGGCCCAGCATTCATCGGGCGTGGCGGTCACTTCGTACAGGCCATAGGAAATGCCCGCGCCGTATACGACAGCCTTGTTGCTGGGCATGGTCCAGGGCGTTGTGGTCCAGATCACGACCTTCGCCCCGTCCAGATCACCGCCGGTGCCGACCACGCGGAACTTCACCCAAACGGTAAAGCTCTCCTTGTCGTGATACTCCACCTCGGCCTCGGCCAGCGCGGTCTTTTCGACCGGCGACCACATCACGGGCTTCGATCCCTGATACAGCGTGCCGTTCATCAGGAACTTCATGAACTCCTCGGCGATCACCCGTTCGGCGTGGAAATCCATCGTCAGGTACGGATTTTCCCAGTTGCCGGTGATGCCCAGACGTTTGAATTCCTCGCGCTGGATGTCGACCCAGCCGCGCGCAAACTCGCGGCATTCGCCGCGGAATTCGTTGATCGGCACCTGATCCTTGTCGCGGCCCTTCTTGCGGTACTGCTCTTCGATCTTCCATTCGATCGGCAGGCCGTGGCAATCCCAGCCGGGGATATAGCGCGCGTCAAAGCCCATCATCTGGTGGCTGCGCACGATCATGTCCTTGATCGTTTTGTTCAGCGCGTGGCCGATGTGCAGGTGCCCGTTGGCATAGGGCGGGCCATCGTGCAGCGTAAAGGGCGTGCGGCCCTGTTTTTCGCGCAGGCGGTCATAGACACCGATCTCTTCCCAACGCGCCAGCCATTCGGGTTCGCGTTTGGGCAGGCCCGCGCGCATCGGAAAATCGGTGCGGGGCAGGTTCAGTGTGTCTTTGTATTCAGGTGTATCGGCGCACATGTCGGGCGTCCTTCGGATCAGGTCGGGAATATATGTTCAGTGAGGGTCGGTGCGATGGCTCAAACACCTGTTGCCCGGCGTCTCAAGTGTCAGAGCGCCGGGGAAATAATTCGAATAATGAGCGCGGATAGCATCATCATGCCCGCCTTATAAGCAGCCCAGCAAAGCCCGACAAGACCCCTTCTTTTGGCCTCAAATATCCCGGGGGGACGGCCCAACGGGCCGTGGGGGCAGCGCCCCCTAGTCCGCCGCGTCCCCCTGCGCCGCCGTCTTGCCCTGCGCCCAGCGGTTCAGCCACGCCAGCCCCGCCAGCGACAGGCCCAGCACCAGCAACGAGAAGACCCGCACCAGACCGCCCAGCCCCGAAATGTCGATCAGGAACACCTTGGCCACGGCCAGCCCGATCACCACCAGGCCCGCCCGCCGCATCAGCGCCGAATTGGCCGCCATCGACTGATAGAACAGCCCCGCGCCCGCCAGCAGCAGCGCCACGGTATAGGTATAAAGCTCGCCCTGGCCCATGCCGTAAGACAGCTCCATCGCATCGGCCCCCTGCCAGAAATGGCGGATCACGCAGAACAGCCACAACAGACCCAGCGCACCGGCCAGCCCCGTCATGCCCAGCCGAAGCAGACGCGGCAGCGTGCCAATCCGCCACACGCCCAAGGCCAACACCAGCGCCGGTGCCAGATAAGCCGGTGCCAGCGTGTTGATCAGCGGCGGGCCCGAGACATCCGCGAACCAGTCGCTCAGCAACGGCGAGGTCAGCACCGCAGCGCCCCCCAGTGCCAGCAGGCCGATCAGCGCAAAGACAGCCGCCAGCCCTGCCCGCACCATGCGCAACAGGGGCCGCCCCGCCATACGCTGCACCTGTGCCAGCGCCAGCCCGAACCAGATCGTCGCAAACAGCCCCATCGCCCAATGCGATCCGACGCTGTCCTCGTCCAGCACATAGGAAATCGCGCGGTAGACCAGCAGCGTCACCAGTATCCCGCCGAACGACCAGGCCGCGCTGTCCAGCATCAGCATCGCCTCGTCCCGCCGCCCCTGGGCCACGCGCGGGCGCAGCAGCCACAGCCCCGCCACCATCGCGGCAAAGGCGCTGCCATAGGCCAGCAGCATTTCCGCCAGCCCCGTATCAATGGCCCAGATCATCCCGGGATCGGCCACCAGCCGGTATCCCAGCGTGGCCACACCCGCCGCCACAAACCACGCCATCTGCGGCAGGTCGAACTTGCGGTCCAGCCACGCGGCCACCACAACCGTCACCGCAATCGCCGCCGTTAGCGCCGCCAGCGACAGCATCAGCACCAGCGCAAAGGTGATGCACGACAGCGCCGACAGCACGAAAAACGCGGTGCGCAGGCGGTGTTCCGGCCCGTCCACACGGGCAAACCGTTCGGCCATCACGCTCATCAACGCCGCCAGCGCCGCTGCGTGCAGCGCCCATGCATAGGCCCCGATGGCCGTCGCCGGCTGCCATGTCACTTCGATCAGCACGGCCAGTCCCGGTGCGATCACCGCCGCCGCCAGCGCCCACAGGGGTGCAAACGCCCCGCCGCGCAGCGACCGCCATGCGGTCAGCAGTGACAGCACCACGCCGATGCCCACCAACGCGGTGACGGTCAGGGGGAACTTGGCCTCTGGCGCATCCACATATGTGGTCAGGTAATCGGTCACGATGGGCGCGCGGTCCAGACCGACCAGAACAACCGCAGCGCCCAGGCCTGCGACCGGCAGCAGCGTCTGGTCCTGCAAGGCCGGTGCGCGCACCGACCAGCAGGTCCATGCCCCCGCCAGCACCGACAGCGCCAGCACCGACAACCCGAATTCGGCAGCGCCCGCCTGCGCGGTCGACACCAGCGCCAGCACCGTCGCGGCCAGCGCGCCTGCGGCCAGCCACGTCGGAAAGATCGGGCGCGTGGTCGGGGTCATCTGGTGCAGCATCGCGCCGCCGTGGTCCGGCGACACCGAGCGCGCCGGGATCAGCACTGCCATCACCGCCAGCGCAAAGACATAAGCCACGAAGGCCGCGACCGTCTGGTCCGCGCCGTTCACCAGCAACCAGCCCGCGCCGTAAGCCAGCCCCAGACTCAGCACCGAGACCCAGGCCCAGCGTTTCAGCGTGTCGATGCCCAGCCCAAGGGCTGCGATAATGGCGAAATAGGCGTAGAAAATCGTCGGATCATCCGACGACCCGCCCACCACGAACGGTGCGGCAAAGGCACCGATCACGCCCACCGCCGCCAGCAGCGGGCCATAGAACCAGCCCAGCACAAGCGCGACCAGCGCCACCAGCACCATACCGATCAGCGCCGTTTCCGGCCCGATCAGCTCATACAGCAGTCGCGCCGACAGCACGCCGCCGAACAGCGACACGATGCCCGCGCCGGAAAAGACCGACGGCAGATAGGCGGTGGTCTTGTCCTCGCCATCGCCGAACCGGCGGCGGATGTATTCGCCCGCGCCGATCAGCACCACGCCAAAGGCCAGCGCCGCAGCGACCCGTGCGGTGGGCGGCAACATGCCGTTTTCAACGCCGTATTGCACCAAAAACAGCCCTGCCAAAGCCAGCGACACGGCCGACACGGCGTAGAACCAGTTTTCAACCAGCCACGCGCTCAGCCGCTGGGTCCAATCCGGGCCTTCGGGCTGCGGGCGTGGGCGCGGTGCGGCTGGTGTCGATGTCTGTGCGTTTGTCTGCGCCGCTGCACGCGCGGCGATCACGGCAGCGGCCGGGGGCGGCGGCGTTGCTGCGGGCTTGGCCGGTTCGGCCGGTTGCGGCCACGGCGTTGACGCCTGAGGCGCGGCAGTTTCCGCGCGTTCCAAAGGTTCAGAGCTGGACCGCAAACGCAGCGCCGTCAGCTCTTTTTCCACTTCGGCCAGACGCGATTTCACGCCGCTGTGGCTGATCAACAGATAGATCACCGCGATGGGAATCGCCACAACGATCCCCCCGATCAAAACCAGAAGACCTTCCATCACGCCCTACCCCCAAGCCACATTCAAAGCGCAGGTTAACGCGTTGACGCGGCGGCGCAAAGTGGGGAAATCCAGACCTAGCGTTCCTTGGACCCGAACAGCCCCGTCAGGCTGCGCTGGACGATGCCGCGGCTGGTCGGGCGCTTCCCCGCGGGGAACGGCAGCGGGCGGCAGACATCCATTGCGGCCACGCCCACGCGGGCGGTCAGCGCACCGTTCACCAGCCCCTCGCCAAAGCGGCGCGACAGCTTGCCCAGCAGCGAACCGCCCAGCACCGGCTCCAGCATGTCGTCGCCCACGGCCACCGCACCGGTTGCCACCAGATGCGACAGCACCGCGCGCGTCAGCTGCCAGCTTCCGAAAAATCCGGAACGCCCGCCATAGACATCGGCCACCCGGCGGATCATCCGCAGGTTGGCGGTCAGCGCCGTGGCCACATCGGCCAGCGCCAGCGGCACCAGCGCCGTCACCGCCGCCACCTGCCGTGCGGCGGCCTCGACCTCGCGCGATGCGGCCACATCCAGCGGGGCCAGCAGTTCGGCATCAGCCAGCGTCAGCAAGGCGGCTGCATCCATCTGGTCGCCGCGCAGCTCTTGCAGACGCTCGCGGCCCCAACGGGTGTCTTCGCGGCTGCTGTAGAGCGTGACCAAACGGTCGGTGACCTTGCGCGCGGCGGGCAGGTCGGCGGCCTCGATGGCCGTGGCGGCCTGATGGCGCAGGTCGTCGATGCGGGTCAGCCGCGCAAGGGCGGCCAGTTCGCGCACCGCCATCAGCAGCAGGATTGCGACGAACAGGGCGAACAGCGCCGTCACGATCCAGCCCAGAACCGGCGCCCGTGCGATCAGCCCGTTGGCGAAATCCCACGCGGCAATCGACACCACTGCGCCGATCAGCGTGGTCGTCACCCACCAGAACATCCGCGCCAGCAGCGATGGACGGCGCGCAGCCATGCGGGCGGCGGCCTGCATCGCGCGGCCCTGCGGCAGCGGCTCGGCCAGCGTGTCGGGCACGGGCGGCGCATCGGCGACCGAGGGCGTTTCGGACAGATCAATCAAAACCGGACCTTTGGCCATTACAGCGTCTCCTTGTCAGCATGCCACTCATAGCGGATGTCGGGCAGGCCCACGTCATTGCCCGCCCCGTCCGTGTGCTGCACGGGCGCAAACCCCGCGCGTTCGTAAAAGCGGTTTGCGCCGGTGTTCCGCGCAAAGGACCACAGGCCCAGGCGTGTGGACTGTTGTTTGGCATGGTCCAGCAAGGCCGTGCCCGCCGCGCGGTTCTGCGCATCGGGGGCGACGTAAAGCGCCTGAATTTCAGTGCCTTGCAAGGCCAGAAACCCCACCACCCCCGCATCGGTGCGCGCGGTGGTCACCCAGCCTGCGTCGATCATGTCGGCGGCAAACATCACCTCTTCGGCGCGGGTGTGCACCCGTGGCAACCACGGTGTCGCATCCACGTTGGCCCCCAGAATGGCACCCACGGTGCCCGCATCCAGCGGACGCGCGGCCCGTATCTCTATCGCTGTTTGCGCCCCGCTCACAGCTTGTCCCCGATCAGGAATTGCGCGGCGCGGTCCAGCCGGATGTGTGGCGGCCCGTCGCCCGGGCGCAGGGTCAGCGTGGCGGGGGCAAAGCGCATCACCTGATAATCCCCCGCCAGCCAGTTTTCGCCCCGCTGCGGGTTCAGCAAATGCGACGGATCGCTGGGCAGATGGCCGGGAAAGAACGCCGCCTGTTTGCCGGTGTCCAGCAGCTTGCCCTGCACCATGCCCAGCGTTTCGCCGTCATGGGGCATGTCGGTTTCCGTCGTCGCCCGCAGCGACGCGATGGCCAGCGATTGCGTGTCAGCGCCGGCAAAGCGCGCCTTGTCGGTGGCGTCGCGCACCAGCGCCTGCATGATCGCGGTCAGTTGCGCGTGCTGGCTGTGGTGCAGGTGGTCGGCCTTGGTCGCGGCAAAGAGGATCTTCTCGACCCGCTTGCCCATCAGCAACCGCGTGAGAAACGCATTCCGCCCGGGTCGAAAGGCCGACAGGATATCGGTCAGCGCGCCGCGCAGGTCGTCCAGTGCCGCGGGGCCGTTGTGGATCGCACCCAAGGCATCGACCAGCACCACCTGACGGTCGATGCGGGCAAAATGATCGCGAAAGAACGGTTTGACCACCTGCGCCTTATACGCCTCGTACCTGCGGTCCATCTCGCGCAACAACGACCCGCGCGGGGCGTTGCCCGTGGGCAGCGGTGCAAAGGTCAGAACCGGAGAGCCCGCCAGATCACCGGGCAACAGGAACCGGCCCGGTGCGCAGTCGGAATAGCCCGCCCGCCGCGCGTCTTGCAGATAGGCGGCAAAGCTGGCGGCCAGATCCTGGGCCAGCGGTTCGTCCAGCTTGGCGGCCCCGTCCACCTGCGCCACCTTGCTGCGGTAGTCGGCGGCCTCTTCGCGGCTGGTGATGGATTTCAGCGTGGCAGCGGACCATTCGGCATAGGTCTTGTCCATCAGCGTCAGATCCAGCAGCCATTCGCCGGGATAATCCACGATGTCGACATGCACCGTGCGCGGCCCTTTCAGCCCCGCCAGCAGCCCCTTGGGACGCACCCGCAGGCTGACCCGCAGTTCGGAAATGTGCCGCGTGCTGTCTGGCCAGTGGGCCGGATCGGCGGTCAGCGCGCCAAGGTGGCTTTCATAGTCGAATCGCGGGACCGTATCGTCGGGCTGGGGTTGCAAAAACGCCGCCTCGATCCGCCCTTCGGAGGCGGCCAGCAAATGCGGCATGCGGCCCCGGTCCAGCAGGTTGGCCACCAGCGACGTGATGAACACCGTCTTGCCCGACCGCGCAAGGCCGGTGACCCCAAGGCGCACCACGGGTTCAAAAAGTGTTTCGGACACCGTGTCTTGCACGCTTTCGACGCCGCGCACCAGACTGTCGGCTATTGCTGATATGACCACCCGGGGTTCCCTTGTTCCGCGCGACCACCCTGACGGGCGGTGCATGTTGTTGGGATGAACATAGGGTGTCCACCGCAGGCTTGCCAGTGGGCGCGGCTGGCGCTAGGGCATAGGCCATGCCCCGTTATGCGTTAAAAGTCGAATATCATGGTGCGCCATTCGTCGGATGGCAGCGGCAACCGGACCAGCCATCGGTTCAGGGTGCGATCGAGGCTGCACTGGCAAAGCTGGAACCACGCGCCCACACCATAGCCGCCGCAGGGCGCACCGATGCGGGCGTGCACGCGCTGGCGCAGGTGGCCCATTGCGATATGGACAAGGCATGGGACCCGTTCCGGCTGTCCGAGGCGATCAATTATCACCTGAAACCGGCCCCCGTGGCGATTGTCGATTGCGCCGCCGTGGACGACGACTGGCACGCGCGGTTTTCCGCGCTTGAGCGGAAATACCTGTTCCGCCTGCTCATGCGCCGCCCGCCTGCGACGCATCTGAACGGGCTGGTGTGGCGGGTGAACCACACGCTGGACGTGGACGCGATGCGCGAAGGGGCGGCGCATTTGCTGGGCTTGCATGATTTCACCACCTTCCGGTCGTCGATCTGTCAGGCGGAAAGCCCGGTGAAAACGCTGGACGCGCTGGACATTGTGCGCGTCGAGACCGACTGGGGCCCCGAAGTGCAGTTCACCGTGCGGGCGCGGTCGTTCCTGCACAACCAGGTGCGCAGTTTTGTCGGCACGCTGGAGCGTGTGGGCAGCGGTGGCTGGCAGCCGGATGATGTGCGGCGCGCGCTTGAGGCGCGGGACCGTGCGGCCTGTGGGCCGGTGTGTCCGCCGCAGGGGCTGTATCTGGCGGGGGTGAAGTACCCTGACGACCCGTTCAGGGGCTAGGATTGGGGGCGCTGCCCCCGGCGCTGGCGCGCCTCCCCCGGAGTTTGTCTGGCAAGATGAAGGTCAACCCGTTGGTTTTGGCAGGTCCAGCCAAAGCGGCCCCTTGCGGTAGCCGCCGCGGATCAGGTGGCCGCGTTTGCGGGCCTCGGGGTAGGTTTCCAACCAGTCGCGGTAGCGGTCGTTGGTGACGATGCGGGCGCCGGTCTTGCGGGCGGTGTGCAGGATCAGCGGATCGGCGGGGGTGCCTTTGTCGACCACCGTCACGTGGGCTTCGGGCAGGTTCAGAGCGCGCGCGAAGTCGCTGTCGTGCCAGTATTTTCCATCCAACAGGTGGCCGGCGTTGGCGTCAAAGATCACCCAAGGCGACAGGCCGCGTGCCTTGAGCGTGGCAATCACCTCGCGCACCGGCGCAAGGTTGGGGGTTTGGGTTTTCCAGTACATCACGTTCGATCCGTCGAGAATGACAGGCGGACCGGTCTGCGCTTGTCTTGGTGGGGTGTGCCGTCTTGGCGCAATCCGCGGGCGGCGTGCAATCAGGACCGCCGCGGCCACCGCCATCGGAACGGCAACCAGCAACAGATCGGACCAGCCGGGCAGCAGCAGCGCCACAGCGATGCCGATACAGGAAATCAGAAAAAGAAAGAATGGCGCGCGCATACCGCATTGTTAGCCGCGTCACATTTTGCAGCCAAGGGTTGTTTTCAGCGCGCGTCCGGGTGCCCTGCCAGCACCAGCAGGCCGCCCGCAATCGCCCAGTTCTTGACGAAGATGGTCATTTGCCATGGATCGTCCGGCAGGTAGTGGAACACCGACGTGACCATGCAATAGGCAGCCAGCGCCAGGGCCATCAGGCTAAGGTATGTCCCGAACCACAGGGCAAAGGCCCCCATCACGTTGAACACCATCGCGGGCCAGACCAGCACGGCAGGCCAACCCAGGCCGCGCAGCAGATCCATCGCGGGCGCCGGGTCCATGATCTTTTGCACAGCCCCCGCAGCAAAGAACGCGCCCAAAAGGGCGCGCCCTGCACGGAAAGACCAGATGCGGTAGCCTGTCACGCAGCCTCTGGCGTGAAGGTCAGGCTGACCCCGTTCAGGCAGTGGCGTTTGCCTGTGGGTGCTGGCCCGTCGTCAAAGATGTGGCCCAGATGGCTGCCGCAGCGGCGACAGTGGCATTCGGTGCGCACGTAGAACAGCAGCTTGCGGTCTTCTTTGGTTTCGATGGCACCCGGCAGGCTGTCGTAAAAGCTGGGCCAACCGGTGCCGCTTTCGAATTTCGTCTTGGCGTCATACAGCGGCAGATCGCAGCCCTTGCAGTGGAACACACCTGCACGCTTTTCGTCGTTCAGCGGGCTGGTAAAGGGTTTCTCGGTGTCTTCTTCGCGCATCACTGCATATTCGGTGTCGGTCAGCATCGCTCGCCATTCGGCATCGGTGCGGGTGACTTCGAATGTGCCTTCGGATGCGGCGGCAAAGCCCGGGCGGGCAAAGGCCAAGGCGGCAGCAGAGGCCAGGAAATTTCGGCGTAACATAGGGGTGATCCTTTCAAGACAAAGGTAGGTTTGAACGGGATCGCGTCAAAAAAAAATGGGTTGGCCGCTAACATGGGGGGCCAGCGACCAACCCGGTCGGAAAAAACTGGTACTTACTTCGGCACAAGAACCGCATCGACGACGTGAATCACGCCATTCGACTGGTCTACGTCCGCAATCGTTACTCTTCCGACATTCCCGTTTTCGTCATAAATATAGACGTTCTTACCCTTGACCTGAGCCGAGATCGCATCGCCCGACAGGGTCTGCATGTGGTAAAAACCGTCTTTGGAGTTCTTCGCCTTGCTCATCAGCGTTGCTGCCGAGATGTCGCCGGCAACCACGTGGGCTGTCAGCACCTTGGTCAACATGCCTTTGTTTTCAGGCTTCAGCAGTGTGTCGACCGTGCCATCGGGCAATTTCGCAAAGGCCGCGTTGGTTGGGGCAAAGACCGTGAAGGGGCCAGCGCCTTGCAGTGCGTCCACCAGACCGGCGGCTTTGACAGCCGCGACCAGCGTCGTGTGGTCCGCCGAGTTCACGGCGTTTTCAATAATGTTCTTGTCTTCGAACATCGGCGCGCCGCCCACGTCGGGGTTGGCCGCAAAGGCAGAAGTTGCCAGCACAGTACTCAGGGCAAGGGCTGCAAATGTCTTCATCGGTGTCATATCTTCATTCCTTCCTAGTGTGTGCAGCGGCGTTTTCCCCCCTGCTTGACCTGAGCCACGCAACAACGCCGCGTGAAGTTTCACGCGGCGTGCATTTTTTTCTGATTTTTTTCGAAAGGACGTTTTAGCGCTGTGTTTACAGCGCCTGTTCGACCGCTGCCGCCGCCAGCACCGCACCCGTTGGTGCGCCCGTGGGCGAGCCGCCCGTGGGTTCGTCGGACAGGGCCAGCGTCAGGCTGGCCGCCACCGCGCGCAGGTTTTCCGGCAAGGTGATCTGCCATTCGCCCTCAAGCGGGACAACGCCCAGCGACACGGGCGCTGCATCGGGCGCAATGGCCCACAGTTCGGTCACACGGCCCGCCGGGGGGGCCGATGTGCTGCTGCGCACCAGGTTCAGCAGGCCGGAGTCGGGCTGCAACGTCGCGGTCAGCACAAAACTGCGCTGCTCAGGCGTCAGTTGCGCGGTATAAACCGGGCCGGTGGGCTGCAACGGTCCGGGCGTGTAGACAAACAGCGCCACAGCGACCAGCGCGGCAACGCCCAAGCCGATCCACATCGGCGGGCGCAGCCAGCGCAGCGCGCTTGCCGGTTTGCGGCCGAACACACGCGCCATAAGCGCACGGCGTGCCGCAGCCGACGGCTGCACCGGGTCCAGCGCATCGGTCAGCGCAGACAGATTGCGTTGCCAGGCCACGACCTCGGCGGCAAAGCCTGCGTCGTCGCGCACACGGGTGGCAGCGTCTTCCGCTTCCTGGTCTTCCAACAGGCTTAGCGCATATTCGGCGGCCAGGGCGCGGTCGTCTTCTGTGAGTGTTGTATCAGCCATCGGACATACACTCGCGCAACGCGATCAGCCCACGGCGCAACCACGTGCGCATCGTGTTCAGCGGTTGTTTGAAATCTTCGGCCAGTTCCGCATAACTGCGCCCTTCCAGATAGGCACCGCGCACGGCGGCGGCACGTTCGGCAGGCAGTTCATCCATGCAGCCCGACAGCCGCCGCGCCGACGACGCGGCCACGGCCATGGCTTCGGGGCCGGGATCGGGCGACGCCAGGGCCAGCGCCGGATCATCCACATCCGAGGCAAACTTACGTTTGCGCAACCGGTCAATGGCCGTGTTCCGCGCAATCGTGATCAGCCAGGTCATCGGGCTGTGCCCGGTGGTCTGATACCGTCCGGCATGGGTCCAGATTTTTACATATGCGTCCTGCATGGCATCCTCTGCTGAGGTCTTGTTGGACAAGACACGCAGGCAGACCGCCAAAAGTTTCGCCGAGGTGGCATCAAACAGCGCCTCGAACGCCGCGCGGTCACGCAGCGCACAACGCGAAATCAAATCTTCAAGGTCCGCATGATCCATGCCCCATATGTGCCACAGCCCTCTGAGGTTTCAACACTTAATCTTGTATTTGTTCTGAAACGACAGGCGTTTTTGCGGCTGTTCGCGCCTTGGGCGGCTGTCCGCCCCGCGCAGCAGCACCTTGTAAGTGGCGTTGACAAGACAAGGGATTGGCCTTCATATCTTAGCCGTTCAACTTTATCCAGAATTGAACTACTGTTTGTTGACCCGTCAAATAAGTTTGGATGCCGAGACCCGATGAAAGATACCGAAAAAGCTGTCGTTAAGTTTGAATTGCGCCAATTCATCACTTACCGGATCTCGCGACTGCAAAACTCGTTGAACGCACAAGCGGGCCATGTCCTGTCCAAACTCAGCGATCTGACACTGACCGAATGGCGCATTCTGTATATACTGCGCAGCATGTCGACCGCCACCATGAGCCAGATCGTGCAGGAAAGCCGTCTGGACAAGGCGCAGATCAGCCGGTCGATCAAGGCATTGGTCGAAAAAGGCTATATTGCCAGCGCGCAGGATGACCAGGACCAGCGCCGCCAGTTGCTAAGTGCAACGGCCAAGGGGCGCGCGATCAAGGACAAGATCCTGCCGATCATGATGCGCCGCCAAGAAGCCATGACCGAAGGGCTGAGCGACGAAGACATAAAGACCTTCTTGCGCATCCTTGACCACCTCGACGAAACCGCCCTGCGCCGCGATTTCTAAGCGCGGGCGCGGTGCAGCGGAGGGAATGCCCCCCGCTGCCTTTGGTTCAGCCTTTCAGGATGCCGGGCAGGTTCAGCCCGTTTTCGCGCGCGCAATCCAGCGCGATGTCATAACCTGCATCCGCGTGGCGCATCACGCCGGTGGCGGGATCGTTCCACAACACGTTGGCAATGCGACGGTCGGCGTCTTCGGACCCGTCACAGCAGATCACCATGCCCGAGTGCTGGGAAAAGCCCATGCCAACCCCGCCGCCATGGTGCAGCGACACCCATGTCGCCCCGCTGGCCACGTTCAGCATGGCATTCAGCAGCGGCCAGTCGCTGACCGCGTCTGATCCGTCCTTCATCGCCTCGGTCTCGCGGTTGGGGGACGCGACCGAGCCTGAATCCAGATGGTCACGACCAATCACCACAGGCGCAGACAGCTCGCCATTGCGCACCATTTCGTTGAACGCCAGCCCCAGCTTGTCGCGCAGGCCCAGACCCACCCAGCAGATGCGGGCGGGCAGCCCCTGAAAGGCAATGCGTTCGCGGGCCATGTCCAGCCAGTTGTGCAGGTGCGGGTCGTCGATCAGCTCTTTGACCTTGGCGTCGGTCTTGTAGATGTCCTCGGGGTCACCCGACAGCGCCGCCCAGCGGAACGGACCGATGCCACGGCAGAACAGCGGGCGGATATAGGCGGGCACAAAGCCGGGGAAGGCAAAGGCGTTCTCCAGCCCCTCTTCCTGTGCCACCTGCCGGATGTTGTTGCCGTAATCCAGCGTCGGCACCCCTGCGTTCCAGAAATCGACCATCGCGGCCACGTGGTTCTTCATCGACGCGCGGGCGGCTTTTTCCACCGCCTTGGGGTCGCTTTCCTGCTTGGCGCGCCATTCGGCCACCGACCAGCCCTGCGGCAGATAGCCGTGCACCGGATCGTGGGCCGAGGTCTGGTCGGTCACGATGTCGGGGTGAATGCCGCGTTCGACCAATTCGGCAAAGACATCCGCCGCGTTGCCGATCAGGCCCACGCTTTTTGCCTCGCCCGCCTTGGTCCATGTCTCGATCATCTCAAGCGCCTGATCCAGCGTATGCGCCTTTTCGTCCACGTAGCGCGTGCGCAGGCGGAAATCGACGCGGGTTTCGTCGCATTCCACGGCCAGACAGCAGGCCCCCGCCATCACCGCTGCCAAGGGCTGCGCGCCGCCCATGCCGCCCAAGCCCCCGGTGAGGATCCAGCGCCCTTTCAGGTCGCCTTCGTAATGCTGGCGGCCCGCTTCCATGAAGGTTTCATAGGTGCCCTGCACGATCCCTTGGGTGCCGATGTAGATCCACGACCCGGCGGTCATCTGGCCGTACATCGCCAGACCCTTTTTATCCAATTCGTTGAAATGGTCCCAATTGGCCCAATGCGGCACAAGGTTGCTGTTGGCAATCAGCACACGCGGGGCGTCCTTGTGGGTTTGGAACACGCCGACAGGTTTGCCCGATTGCACCAGCAGCGTCTGGTTGTCTTCCAGCTCTTTCAGCGCCGCCACGATGGCGTCAAAATCTTCCCAGGTGCGCGCAGCCCGGCCGATGCCGCCGTAAACCACCAGCTCGTGCGGGTTCTCGGCCACATCGGGGTGCAGGTTGTTCATCAGCATCCGCATCGGTGCCTCGGTCAGCCAGCTTTTGGCGGTGATCGTGGTGCCGGTGTCGGGAAATACGTCGCGAAGGTTGTGGCGCGGGTTGGTCATGATGTGCCTTTCAACTGGGGGGCCATTTCGGCCAGCGTGGTCAGGATGTCTTGCAGATGGATGCGCAAGGCGCGGGACTTGGCCGCGTCATAGGTCCAGGGCGCGGCCTCGTCCGTCAGATAGGCGGACTGGGCCAGCTCCATCTGGATGGCGTGAATACCGGTGTCGGGCTGGCCATAGTGGCGCGTGGTCCAGCCGCCCTTGAACCGTCCGTTCAGGATATGGCTGTGCGCGGCGGCCGCGCAGACCGCCACGGTGGCGGCTTCGATCTGCGGGGCGCAGGTGCGGCCCATATCGGTGCCGATGTTGAAATCCGGCAGGATACCGTCAAACAGAAAGGGGATATCGCTGCGGATCGAGTGGCAATCGTACAAGATCGCAACGCCGTGGCGCGCCTTGACCCGCTCCAGTTCCGCCTGCAAGGCCACGTGATAGGGCGTGTGGAACGCGAGACGGCGGCGTTCGATCTCGGCGGCATCGGGTTCGGTTTGCCAGATGTCGTGCCCGTCAAAGTCGGTCATCGGCACCAGCCCGGTGGTGTTCTGCCCGGGGTACAGGCTGGCCCCGCTGGGGTCGCGGTTGGCGTCGATCACATAGCGATGGAACGTGGCGCGCACGGTCGTAACCCCCGGCAGCAGCCCGTCATACAATGTATGAATGTGCCAGTCGGTGTCCGACAGCTCTTTGCCGCGTGCGTTCAGCGCATTTGAAACATCGTCGGGAACGAAGGTTCCGGTGTGTGGCAGGCCCAGCACAACGGGGCTGTCGCCTTGGATTACATCTACAGGGTTCATGACATCTCTCCGGTTACGAAACCGGGCAAACCGGCGGCACCGACCAATTGCCCGTCTTTGATGATGGTTGTAGCCGCTTCCAGGCTGGGGGCCATATAGCGGTCCTCGACCACCGCAGGCACCGACTGGCGCAGGGTGGCGATGACCGCTTGCAGCGGCGCACTGGTCTGCAAGGGCGCGCGAAAGCCGATGCCTTGCGCCCCGCAAATCGCCTCGACGCCCAGGATCACGTTCAGGTTGGCGTTCATCCGCGCCAGTCGACGTGCAGCATGGGCGGCCATGCTCACGTGGTCCTCCTGGTTGGCAGAGGTCGGCGTGCTGTCGGTGGTGCAGGGATTGGCCAGATGCTTGTTCTCGCTCATCAGCGCCGCCGTTGTCACCTCGGCGATCATCAGACCCGAGTTCAAGCCCGGGTCGGGCGTCAGGAAAGGCGGCAGATCAAAGCTGAGCGTCGGGTCCACCATCAGTGCCACCCGGCGCTGGGCAATTGCGCCCAGTTCGGAAATCGCCACCGCAATCTGGTCGGCGGCAAAGCCCACGGGTTCGGCGTGGAAGTTCCCGCCCGACACGATCATGCCGCCGTCGGGGTGGCTGTCATCGACCAGCACCAGCGGGTTGTCGGTGACGGCGTTCGCCTCGATTTCCAGCGTGCGGGCGGCGGCGTGCAGCAGGTCCATCGCGGCCCCCGTCACCTGTGGCTGGCAGCGGATGCAATAGGGGTCTTGCACGCGCGTGTCGCCGTCGCGGTGGCTTTCGCGGATTTCCGAACCTGCCATCAGCGCACGTTGCGCACGGGCCACTGCAATCTGGCCTGCGTGGCCGCGCAGGGTGTGAATGGCGTCTTCCAGCGGTGCAGTGCTGCCCATGATCGCGTCAGTGCTGAGCGCGCAGGTGACAACACTGGCCGACGCATTGGCCCAAGCGCCCCACAGCCCCACCAACGCACAGGCGGTGGAAAACTGCGTGCCGTTGATCAGGGCCAGCCCCTCTTTCGGGCCCAGCGTGATCGCCTCCAGCCCGGCAGCCTTCAACGCGTCGCCGCCTGCCATGCGGGTGCCGTCAAAGATCGCCTCGCCCTCACCGATCATCACGGCGGCCATATGCGCCAGCGGCGCAAGGTCGCCAGAGGCGCCGACCGATCCCTGATCGGGAATGACAGGCATCACACCTTTGGCCAGCATCCCTTCGATCAAAGCAACCGTAGACCACGCCACACCCGACGCCCCCCGCCCCAACGACAGCAGCTTCAGCACCATCATCAGCCGTGTCGTCGGCCCATCCAGCGGTGTGCCCACACCGCAGCAATGCGACAGGATCAGGTTGCGTTGCAGGCGCGCAGTGTCCTTGGCCGCGATCTTGACCGAGGCAAGTTTGCCAAAGCCGGTGTTCACGCCGTAAACCGCCGCCTCGCCCGACGCCGCCTTGGCCACCAGCGCCGCCGCCGCTTCGACGCCCGCGCGGGCGTCGGGGGTCAGCGCCGCGGCCCCCCCGTGGGTCCAGATGTGGTGCAGGGTCGACAGTGTCGTCGTGCCGGGTGTCAGGGTTACGGTCACAATGTGCCTCCGAAATTGCGGGAATGAAGGGGGTTAAAGCCGATGCGATAGGCCAGCTCGGCAGGCTCGGACACGTCCCAGACCGCCAGATCGGCGCGCATGTCCGGTGCGATCCGGCCCTGATCGGTCAGGCCCAGCGCAAGGGCCGCGTTACGGGTCAGCCCCGCCAGCGCCTCGGCCGGGGTCAGGCGAAACAGCGTGCAGGCCATGTTCAGCGCCAGCAAGGGCGAGGCCAGCGGCGACGAGCCGGGGTTGCAGTCGGTGGCAATCGCCATCGGCACACCGGCAGCGCGGAATGCCGCGACGGGGGGCATTTGCGTTTCGTGCAACGTGTAGAAGGCACCGGGCAGCAAAACAGCGACGCTGCCCGCCTGCCCCATCGCGTCAGCGTCGGCGGCGTTGGCATATTCCACATGATCTGCGCTCAGCGCGCCATAGCGCGCGGCCAGTTGCGTGCCGCCGATGTTCGACAATTGCTCGGCGTGCAGTTTCACCGGCAGGCCCAGCGCACGGGCTGCATCGAACACCCGCGCGATCTGGCCCGTGTCAAAGGCGATGCCCTCGCAAAACCCGTCCACCGCATCGACCAGCCCTTCGGCATGGGCGGCGTGCAGGGTCGGGATGCAGACCTGATCAATATAGCCGTCCGCGTCGCCTGCAAACTCCGGCGGCACCGCGTGCGCGCCCAGATAGGTGGTGCGCACGGTCACGGGGCGCACGTCAGCGATCTGCCGCGCCACCCGCAACATTTTCAACTCGGCTTCGCGGTCCAGACCATAGCCGGACTTGACCTCGATGGTGCTGACCCCTTCGGCAATCATCGCGTCCACGCGGGTCAGCGCCGAATGCAACAGCGCCTCGGGCGTGGCATCGCGCGTGGCGCGCACGGTCGACACGATCCCGCCGCCGCTGCGCGCGATCTGTTCGTAGGACACACCTTCCAGCCGTTGTTCGAACTCGCCCGCGCGTGTGCCGCCAAAGACCAGATGCGTATGACAGTCGATCAGCGCCGGCGTCACCAGTCGCCCGCCCAGATCGGTGGCCTGCTGGTTGCTGTGCCGGGCCGGCAGATCGGACCGCGCGCCCACCCATGCAATCCGGTCGCCGTCGGTCACAATCGCACCGTCGTCGATCATGCCGTAACCGCTGGGTTCAGACAGGGTGGCGATGCGGGCATTGGTCAAAAGCATGGTCACGACTCACTTGTTTATTGGTGCGGTTATGCGTATTATGTCTGCACATATTATTCTGTCAAGCGAGGCATCATGGAAAAACTCTGGGCGTCCGAAGCGCTGCTGCCGAATGGATGGGCGCGGGATGTAACGGTAACCGTCGACGCGGGGCGCATCGTGTCCGCCACGCCAGACACCGCGCGCAGCGGTTCTGATCTGGGCATTCTGCTGCCTGCCCCGGTGAACGTGCATTCCCACGCGTTCCAGCGGGCAATGGCCGGTCTGACCGAACGGCGCGGCCCCGATCCGCGCGACAGTTTCTGGACATGGCGGCAGTTGATGTTCCGCTTTCTCGACCGGCTGACGCCGGACGATGTGCAGGCGATCACCGCCTTTGTGCAGATGGAAATGCTTGCAGCGGGTTATGGCGCATCGGTCGAATTTCACTACCTGCACCACCAGCCCGGCGGCATGCCCTACGACAATCTGGCCGAGATGTCGGAACGAGTGGTGGCCGCTTCGCAGCAATCCGGCGCGGGGTTGTGTCTGGTGCCGGTGCACTACCAGTTCGGCGGCTGCGATCAGCGTGATCTGGGCGCGGGGCAAGTGCGCTTTGGCAACGACGCCGACCGGTTCGCGCAACTGCACGCGGCGGCGGGTCAGGCGCTGCACGCCCAGCCCGCCGATCATACGCTGGGGGCGGCCCCCCATTCGCTGCGCGCTGTGCGGCGCGAAGACCTGACCGAATTCGCCCGTCGCTATCCCAGCGGGCCGCTGCACATGCATCTGGCCGAACAAATCCCCGAAGTGGACGAGGTGCACGCCGCATGGGGCGCGCGGCCTGTCGATTGGGCGCTGCAACACATGGATCTGGATGACCGCTGGTGTCTGATCCACTGCACGCAGATGACCCCGGCCGAGACGACAGCCCTGGCCGCGACCGGCGCGGTTGCGGGCCTGTGCCCGATCACCGAAAGCTCGCTGGGCGACGGTATTTTTGATGGCGTGCGTTGGTTCGATGCGGGCGGTGCCGTGGCCATAGGCTCCGACAGCAACATCCGCATCAGCCTGTCGGAAGAGCTGCGCACGCTGGACTATTCCCAGCGACTGCGCGACGGCACCCGTGCGGCGCTGGCCACGGCGCAGGCATCGACCGGACGCCGCATCTTTGACGCGGTGCTGGCAGGCGGCGCGCAGGCGGCGGGGCGCGCAAGCGGGACCATTGCCGCAGGCCAGTGGGCCGACATGCTGGCGCTGGACACAGGGTCGATCCACCTGGAAGGGCGCAGCGGCGATCAGGCGCTGGACGCCTGGATATTCGCAGGCGACGACCGGCTGGTGCGCGATGTGTGGTCAGCGGGCCGCCATGTGGTGCAGGACGGCGCGCACATCGACCGCGATGCGATCACCGCAGCCTATCGCAAAGTGCTGCAATCGCTGAAAGACGCGCTGTGAGCGGGGACATCCGCAACTGGCAGGCGGTGCAACAAGAGGTCTTGCGCCGCATCCACACCCGCGCGTGGGCGCCGGGCGCGCTGATCCCGAACGAGGTCGATCTGGCCGCAGAATTCGGCTGCGCCCGCGCCACCGTGAACCGCGCCCTGCGCGCGGTGGCCGAGGCAGGGCTGCTGGACCGCAAACGCAAGGCCGGCACCCGCGTGGCCCTGCAACCGGTGGCCCGCGCCACGCTGTCCATCGCGGTGATCCGCCAAGAGGTCGCGGACAAGGGCGCGCGCTATGGCTACCGGTTGCTGGAGCGCAAGCTGGCCCGCCCCCCTGCCGCCGTCAGCCGCGCGCTCAAGACCGGCGCGGCGGCGTTGCTGCACGTGCGGGCGTTGCATTTTGCAGACGACGTGCCCTATGCGCTGGAAGACCGCTGGATCAATCCGGCCGGCGCTGCGGGCGCGCTGGACCAGCCGTTTGACACCACGAGCGCCAACGAATGGCTGCTGGAACACGCGCCCTACACCGGCGGCGACATCGCCCTGTCCGCGCACAGCGCCACAGCGGCCGAGGCGCAGGACCTGAACTGTGCCGCAGGGGATGCGCTGTTCGCACTGACCCGCAACACGTGGAACGACACCACCGCCGTCACCCGCGTGCGGCTGTTGTTTGCGCAGGGCTACGAAATGCAGGCGGACCTGTAGACCGGATTATTCCGTCCGACTATTCCGCAGGCCAGCCGCTGATGGCGCGCACTTCCAGAAACTCTTCCAGCCCCCAGATGCCGCCCTCGCGGCCCGTGCCTGACTGTTTCATCCCGCCAAAGGGTGCGCCGGTGCTGCGGCGCTGTTCGTTGATCTCGACCATGCCGGACCGCACCTCGCGCGAGATGCGCATGGCGCGGGCCGGATCGGCGGTTTGCACATAATTGGTCAGTCCATAGTCGGTGTCATTGGCGATGGCGATAGCCTCGTCCTCGGTATCGAATGCCATCATCGACAGCACGGGGCCAAAGATTTCGGTGCGCATGATCGTCATGTCCGGCGTGCAATCGGCAAAGACGGTGGGCCGCACGTAAAACCCGTGCTCAAGCCCGTCGGGACGGCCAAGGCCACCCGCCACCAGCCGCGCGCCTTCTTCGATGCCCGAGGCGATCAGCCCCTGGATCTTGTCGAACTGCTGTGCGTTGACCACCGGCCCGATGTGCGGGCCAACTTCGGACGTCCCGCCCACGGTGATTGCCTCGGCTGTGGCCTTGGCCTGCTCCACCGCCTGCGCATAGCGCGCCTGTTCCACCAGCATCCGGCTGGGCGCGTTGCACGACTGGCCCGAGTTGTTGAAACACCGCATCACGCCGCTTTGCACCGCGTTCGCATCTGCATCGGCAAAGATCAAGTTGGCACCCTTGCCGCCCAGTTCCAGCCGGACCCGTTTGACCGTATCCGCCCCCGCCCGCGTGATCGCGCGGCCTGCATCGGTCGAGCCGGTAAAGCTGACCAGATCGACATCGCGGTGCGCCGACAACTGCGCGCCCACACCCGGCCCGTCGCCGTTCAACAGGTTGAACACGCCCGCAGGCACGCCTGCCTCGTGCAAAATCTCGGCGAACAGCATGGCCGACAGCGGCGCCTGTTCGGACGGTTTCAGCACGGCCGTGCAGCCCGAGGCCAACGCCGGAATGACCTTGAGCACGATCTGCTTCATCGGCCAGTTCCACGGCGTGATCAGGGCGGCCACGCCGATGGGTTCATAGAGGATGCGATCGTGCGGCGTGTCCGGGCGCAGCGGGCGTTCGAATTCAAACGTCTCAAGCGCGTCCAGAAAGCCGGTGAAATGCGAACTGCTGGTGCGGGCCTGCTGGGTCTTGGACATTTCCATCGGTGCGCCAACTTCGCGGCTGATCACCGCGCCCATCTCGTCCGACCGGCGCATATAAACGTCGAAAATGCTGCGGATCAGGTCGATCCGCTGCGCCTTGGTCGAGGCACGCCAGCTTGGGAAGGCCGCGCGGGCGGCCGCAACGGCGAAATCGGTGTCGGCCTGCCCGCCCAGCGCGATGGTGGCAAAGGGTTGTTCGGTCGTGGGATCAATCACCGCGCGGTCGGTGCCCGCAAGCGGGGCAACCCATTGGCCGTCGATGTAAAACTGACGCTTGTCCAGCATAGCGTGGTCCTTTGGTGCAGTGATCCTGACCCTTGCGCAGATAGTCGCAGCCCCGAAACTTGTCCAGCGCAGTGGCGGCGATTGACAGTGCGCCGGTGGCGGCTCAACCTGCGACCGAATGCCCCCAGCCCCAAGGAACCGTCATGTCCAAAGACCCGCTTTTGCAGCCCTTTCAGCTCAAACACCTGACGTTGAAAAACCGGATCATGACCACCAGTCACGAGCCCGCCTACCCCGAGGACGGGATGCCCAAGGACCGTTATGCCGCCTATCACGCGGAACGCGCCAAGGCAGGCGTGGCGCTGGCGATGACGGCAGGGTCGGCATCCGTGTCGCGCGACAGCCCGCCGGTGTTCAACAACGTGCTGGCCTACAAGGACGAGGTGGTGCCGTGGATCAGGCGCCTGACCGACGGGTGCCACGAACACGGCTGTGCGGTGATGATCCAGCTTAGCCATCTGGGCCGGCGGACCACGTGGAACAAGGGCGACTGGCTGCCTTCAGTGTCGTCGTCGCGGCACCGCGAGCCCGCGCACCATGCCTTTCCCAAGCTGATCGAGGATTGGGACATCGAACGCATCATCACCGAATTCGCCGATGCCGCCGAACGCATGCAGGCGGGTGGCATGGACGGGATCGAATTGCAGGTCTACGGGCACCTGCTGGACCAGTTCTGGTCGCCGCTGACCAATGACCTGACCGGGCCATATGGGGCCGATACGCTGGAAAACCGGATGCGGTTTCCGATGGATGTGCTGGGCGCGGTGCGCAAACGTGTGGGCGACGATTTTATCGTGGGCTTCCGCTTCACGGCGGACGAGGCGCAAAAGGGCGGGATCGACGCCGCCGAGGGCTTGGAGATTTCAAAGATACTCGCCGCCGATGGGCGTCTGGATTTCCTGAACGTGATCCGGGGCCGCATTCACACCGACCCCGCGATGACCGACGTGATCCCCGTCCAAGGCATGAAAAGCGCGCCGCATCTGGATTTCGCAGGCGAAGTGCGCCGCGCCACCGGAATGCCCACCTTTCACGCCGCCCGCATTCCCGATGTGGCCACCGCGCGCCATGCGGTTGAATCGGGCCTGCTGGACATGGTCGGCATGACCCGCGCCCATATGGCCGACCCGCATATCGTGCGCAAAATCATCGAAGGCCGCGAGGACGACATTCGCCCCTGCGTCGGGGCCACCTATTGTCTGGACCGCATCTATCAGGCGGGCGAGGCGCTGTGCATTCACAACGCGGCCACGGGGCGCGAACTGACCATGCCGCACACCATCCCCGCCGCCGACAGCCCCCGCAAGGTGGTGGTTGTCGGCGCGGGGCCAGCGGGGCTTGAGGCCGCGCGGGTGGCAGCCGAGCGGGGCCATGATGTGACGGTCTTCGAGGCACAGCCCGAACCCGGTGGACAGGTCCGCCTGACCGCCCGCACCCCGCGCCGCCGCGAGATGATCGGCATCATCGACTGGCGCATGGCGCAATGCGCCGCCCGCGACGTGACCTTTCACTTCAACACATGGGCCGAGACGGACGACGTGACCGCCCTGTCGCCCGACGTGGTGATCGTGGCGACAGGGGGCATGCCCAACATGCACCTGTTCGAAACCCGCACCGAGGCCGCGCATGTGGTCAGCGCCTGGGACATCATCGCAGGCGACATCAAACCCGCCGCCCGCGTCCTGATCTACGACGAAAGCGGCGACCACCCTGCCCTGCAAGCCGCCGAGATTGCCGCCGCTGCCGGATCAAAGGTCGAGGTGATGACACCCGACCGCACCTTTGCCCCCGACATCATGGGCATGAACCTGGTGCCTTATATGCGGTCGTTGCAAGACAAGGACGTGACCATGACCGTCGCCCGCCGCCTGCTGGGCGTCGCCCGCAACGGCAACGTGCTGACCGCGACCATCGGCACGGATTACAGCGATCACAGCCAACAGGCCGATTATGATCAGGTGGTGGTGAACTATGGCACGCTGCCGCTGGATGACCTCTATCACGACCTGAAACCGCTGAGCCGCAATGGCGGGGCGGTGGATCATGATGCGCTGATCAACGGACGGCCCCAGACGGTTGTGCGCAACCCCCAGGGCCAGTTCCAGCTGTTCCGCATCGGTGACGCCGTGTCGGCGCGCAACACCCATGCGGCAATCTACGACGCACTGCGGCTGGTGAAAGATTTGTAAGGGCGCGCCTTTGGGAAACCAACTGTTTTAATCGGGATTGACAATTCTGATCAATTTAGTCAGCTTTCGGTCATCATGAGAGTCACCCCCGTCTGCGGGCCATTCCGGTCCGTGACACCGAGAATATCCGACCCCAAAGGACCCACAATGAAACGCCTGTTTTTGACGACCGCAATCAGCCTGACGGCCACGGCGGCGTTCGCCGACACCCGCACCGATGTGCTGACCACCTATGCAGACATCGCCGCCGCGACCTATGGCGACAGCCTGACCACGGCGCAGACCCTGCAAGCGGCCGTTGACGCGCTGATTGCGGAGCCGTCCGAAACCAACCTGACCGCCGCGCGCACCGCGTGGAAAGCCGCCCGCGTGCCGTACCAGCAAAGCGAGGTCTTCCGTTTCGGCAACCCCATCGTCGACGACTGGGAAGGCGGGCTGAACGCCTGGCCGCTGGACGAGGGGCTGATCGACTACGTGGACGCATCCTATGGCGGGGCCACCGATGAAAACGAAGCCGCAGCTCTGAACGTGATTGCCAACCCCACGTTTACACTGTCGGGCGCAGAGGTCGACGCGACCGAAATCACCCCCGACCTGCTGAAAAACACCCTGCAAGAGGCCGATGGCGTCGAGGCGAACGTGGCCACCGGCTATCACGCCATCGAATTCCTGCTGTGGGGTCAGGACCTGAACGGCAACGGACCCGGCGCTGGCAACCGTCCGTGGACAGACTATGCAGTGGGTGACGATTGCACCAACAACAACTGCGACCGGCGCGGCGCCTATCTGAAGGCGGCGACGCAATTGCTGGTGTCCGATCTGGAATGGATGAGCGCCCAATGGGCCGACGGCGGCGACGCGCGCGCCAATGTGATGGCCGACGAAGGTGCGGGCATTTCCGCGATGCTGACCGGCATGGGCAGCCTGTCCTATGGCGAACAGGCGGGCGAACGCATGCGTCTGGGCCTGATGCTGAACGACCCCGAGGAAGAGCACGACTGTTTCTCGGACAACACCCACAACAGCCACTATTACGACGGTCTGGGCATCCAGAACGTGTACCTTGGCAGCTACACCCGCATTGACGGCTCGACCGTGTCGGGCGCGTCGCTGTCGGACCTTGTGGCCGAGGCTGATGCAGCGCTGGACACCGAAATGCGCCTGAAACTGGCAACAACCATGCGCGAGCTGGGCGAGATCAAGACCGCCGCCGAGACAGGGTTTGCCTATGACCAGATGCTGGCCGCCGGCAATGCTGCGGGCGAAGAGCTGGTGATGGGCGGCGTGAACGCGCTGATCGACCAGACGCGGTCGATCGAACGCGTGGTTGCCACACTGGGCGTCGACGGGATCGCGTTTGAAGGCTCTGACAGCCTCGACAATCCCGGCGCTGTGTTCGAATAATCGCATGATCACGGGGCGGGGTTTTTCCCGCCCTGTCCCTTTTGCAAAGCCAAAGCGCCATGCCCAAACTGCCCAGCCCCTGCATCGACGTGTGCAAATACAAACGCGCCGGTCACTGCATCGCCTGTTCGATGACAAAACCGCAGAAAAAGACGTTCAAGTCGCTGAAGAAAGAAGACCAACGGCACGGCTTCGTGCAACTGGTCATGGCGCAGCAGGCGCAGATGGGCAAGTTCCGGGCCTGGCCTGACGTCTATGAAAAGAAGTGCCGCAAAAAAGGCGTGGCTGTGCCGGTGGTGCCCGAGGGGTGACGTCGGCAGGGGGCTGGCTTGCGGGACTTCTATGCCCTTCACCAAAACCCGGCAACAAGGTGCGTCGCAACGCCAGACACCGCCTCCACGCCGCCGCCTGAGATCATGTCACACGATTGCAACCCTACACGAAATCAATATGCCGGTTCATCGGCATTTCCCGAATGCGCTGCCCCGTCGCCGCAAAGATCGCGTTTGACAGGGCCGCCGCTGCGGGGGGCACCATCGGTTCGCCCATGCCGCGCACGTGAATGTCGTTCTCCAGACCCCGCACTTCGATCACCGGCGCCTGACGCATCCGCAGCCCTTCAAAGGCATAGAAATTGTCCTGCTCGGCCATCCCGTCAGCATAGGTGATCTCGCAGTTGATCGCGTGGCCCAGCGCAAAGATCACGCCGCCCTGCACAAGGTTTTCAAAGTTCACCGGATCAATCACCCGCCCGACTTCGGCGGCGACCCAGACGTTGTCGATACGGATGCCATCGGGCGTCGCGGTCACGTCGATCACCTCGGCCACGGGCACACCGAAGGACGTGCAAAACGCCACCCCGCGCCCGCGCCCTGTCCCCGGTTTGGTCGTCCAATCCGACATCTCGGCCACGGCCTCCAACACCTTGCGCGAAGGTTCGTGCCACATCAGACGCAGCCGTTCCTCCATCGGGTCGGCGCCTGCGGCATGGATCAACTCGTCCAGAAACACATCGTGGAAAAACCCGTTGGTGGACGCCCCGACCGACCGCCAAGAGCTGATCGGTGCCAGTTCCGGCGCACGGTAGCCCGACACGCGGTAGTTGGGGATTTTCAGCGGCTGTTCCCACGCCCCTGCCACGATTTGCAGGTCCGGTCCCGGCACGGACCAGCCCTGTCGGCCCATCTGGCTGGACATCACCGACGGCATGGCAATGCCCAGATCAAAGCCGTGCACCTTGCCGTCCCTGACCACGCCCCGCCCGCGCGCCATGGCGATCTGGCGGGGGTGGTCGTGGGTCATGTCCTCTTCACGCCGGTAGGTCAGCTTGACCGGCGTGCCCTTCATCTGCATGGCGATCTCGGTGGCCTGACTTTCCACGTCAGTCTCCAGCCGCTGACCAAAGCTGCCGCCCATCATCTGCACGTGCACATGGATGTTGTCGACGTTGATGCCGGTCAGCTTGGCCAGATTGGCCTGCACAAAGCGCGGCACCTGCGTACCCGACCATACATCGACGCGGTCGTCGCCCACCAGAACGGTGGCGTTGCTGGGCTCCAGCGGGGCGTGCGCCAGATAGGGCGCGCGGTATTCGGCCTCGATCACCTCGGTCGTGTCCTCGAACGCCGCGTCCACGTCGCCCTCGTCGCGTTTGCGGCTGTCCAGTTGATCGTCGTTGAAACTGTCTGCCAGCGCCTGCCAATGGCCGTCCATTTCAGCCGGATAGGGTGCATCGCCCCAGTCGATGTCGATGGCATCGGCCGCGGCAAAGGCGCGCCATGTGTTGTCCGCCACCACAGCCACACCGCCCGTGACCGGCAACACCTGTTTCACGCCACGCATCTGCTTGGCGGCCTCGGCATCATAGCCGTTCATCGCCCCGCCCTTGCGCGGGTTGGTGCGCACGGTGGCGTGCACCACGCCCTCGGGCGCAAAGTCGATGCCATAGCGCAGGGTGCCGGTGGATTTCGCTAAGATGTCCAGCCGCTGCTGCGGTTTGCCCATGATCCGCCAGCGCGAATGATGCCGCAGCGCCAGATGGTCTGCCGGTTCGATCTGCGACGCTTCGACCGCCAGATCGGTATAGGCGATGCGGGTGCCGTCGGGCAGGATCACATGCGCGCTTTCGGTCGTCATCTGCTTGGGGTCCTGACCGGTGCGTTTGCCCGCGGCCATCTTCAACGTCTCGCGCGCAACGGCCCCCGCCATGCGCAGCTTTTCATAGCCGTCGGGCACGGTGGTTGACCCGCCGGTCATCTGCATCCCCATGAACTTCATCACCGCATCCATCACGCCGCGCGTGGTGTTGGCCATGGTCGACCGATCCGTGGGGCGGAACGGCGCGCTTTCAGCAGCCAGTGCCGTGTTGTAATAGGCCGGACTGGGCACGCCGGGGCTGACGCTGACCTGGTCCATGTCAACATCCAGTTCCTCGGCGATCATCATCGCCTGCACCGAATAGGCCCCCTGCCCGCTGTCGGCACGCGGGGTGATCAAGGTGATGCCATCCGCGTTGATCAGCACATAGGGCGTCAGCGCCGCCTCGCCCTCTTGCAAATCATCCAACAACGGGTTCGCGGCCGGTTTGCGGTACATGTAATAGCCAAAGGCCACGCCGCCCATCAAAGCGACCGAACCCACCATGAACGTCCGGCGAGCGATTGTTCCTGCACGTCCCATGATCTTATGCCTCGCTCAGGTTGGCGGCGGCGGTTTTCACCGCGGCACGAATGCGGGGATAGGTGCCGCATCGGCACAGGTTGCCCGACATCGCTTCGTCGATCTGGGCATCGGTGGGTGCGGGGGTCTCGGCCAGCAGGGACGCGGCCTGCATCATCTGACCTGACTGGCAGTAACCGCATTGCGCGACCTGATGGGTGATCCACGCCTGTTGCACCGCGTGCAGAGCGTCGGGCGTGCCCAGCCCTTCTATCGTGGTGATCTCGGCCCCTTCGGCATCGGCGGCCCATGTCTGGCACGACCGCACCGCCACCCCGTCCAGATGCACAGTGCACGCCCCGCATTGCGCGACGCCGCAGCCGTATTTCACGCCCTTATAGCCCAACTCGTCGCGCAGCACCCACAGCAGGGGCATGTCCTCTTCGACATCGACCTCGTGGGCGGTTCCGTCAACTGTCAGCTTCATGTCTTCGTTCCCCTGATCCTGCCACAGCCCGCGCAGAACTGTACCGTTCGGTTTAGAATATCAGAATATTTAAGGCTGCCAATTCACAATTACCAGTTACAGCCCTGTAATCAGCCTGCCCCGAAACGACACAGGCCGCTGCCCTTTTCGGGCAACGGCCTGTTTTGAATTGATTTTTACCTGCATCATTGTGCAGGCCCGCACCGGATCAGAATTCGACAACCGCGCGGATCGACTTGCCCTGATGCATCAGCTCAAAGCCTTCGTTGATCTGATCCAGCGTCAGTTTGTGGGTGATCATCGGGTCGATCTCGATCTTGCCGTCCATGTACCAGTCGACGATTTTAGGCACATCGGTGCGCCCCTTGGCCCCGCCAAAGGCGGTGCCGCGCCAGACGCGGCCTGTGACCAGCTGGAACGGACGGGTCGAGATTTCGGCCCCCGCAGGCGCCACGCCGATGATGATGCTTTCGCCCCAACCCTTGTGCGCGGCCTCAAGGGCTGTGCGCATGACCTTGGTGTTGCCCGTCGCGTCAAAGGTATAGTCCGCGCCGCCCTTGGTCAGCTCGACCAGATGCGCCACCAGATCGCCCTCGACCTTCTCGGGGTTCACGAAATCGGTCATGCCGAAATAGCGGCCGGTTTCTTCCTTGTCGTCGTTCAGATCGACACCGACAATCTGGTCGGCACCGGCCAGACGCAGACCCTGAATGACGTTCAGACCGATGCCGCCCAGACCAAAGACCACGCAGCGTGCGCCGATTTCAACCTTGGCGGTGTTGATGACCGCACCGATGCCGGTGGTCACGCCGCAGCCGATGTAGCAGATCTTGTCAAAGGGCGCGTCCTTGCGCACCTTGGCTAGCGCGATCTCGGGGATCACGGTGTGGTTGGCGAATGTCGAGCAGCCCATGTAATGGTGGATCGGCGTGCCATCCATCATCGAAAAACGCGTGGTGCCATCGGGCAGCAGGCCCTGGCCTTGGGTCACGCGGATCGCCTGGCACAGGTTGGTCTTGCCCGACAGGCAATATTCGCATTCGCGACACTCGGGTGTGTACAGCGGGATCACATGGTCGCCCACTTCCAGCGTGGTCACACCTTCGCCCACTTCCAGCACGACGCCCGCACCCTCGTGGCCCAGAATGGCGGGAAAGATGCCTTCGGGGTCGTCGCCCGAGCGGGTGAATTCATCGGTGTGGCACAGGCCCGTGGCCTTGATCTCGATCAGAACCTCGCCCTTGCGGGGGCCTTCCAGGTTCACGTCCATAATTTCCAGCGGTTTGCCTGCGGCAACGGCAACGGCGGCGCGGGTTTTCATCATCTGTTTTATTCCTTCGGTTTTCAGGTCCGGTTGCGCGGCATGAACACGACGCAACCGCAAAAAGTCAAGCCGCCCGCAACCCCAGAAGCGCGCGCGCTTGCGCAGGGGTGGCGATGGGGCGGTCGTGTTTTTCGGCAATCTCGACCGCACGCTTTACCAGTGCCGCATTCGACGGCGCCAGCGTGTCACGGTCCAAACGCACGTTGTCTTCCATGCCGGTGCGGGCGTGCCCGCCTGCGGCGATGGACCATTCGTTCAGCACCAATTGCTGCACCCCGATCCCGGCCGCACACCACGGCGCACCGGGCAGCAGGCGGTTCACGGTTTCGACGTAATAGTCGAACACATGCTTGTCGGCGGGCATCGCATTTTTAACACCCATAACAAACTGGATATAGGGCGTGTCCTTGATCCGGCCATCGGCCTGCATCTTCACCGCTTGCAGAATGTGCGACAGATCAAAGGCTTCGACTTCGGGCTTGATGTCATAGGTCAGCATTTCCGACGCCAGCCAGTCCACCAGATCGGGCGGATTTTCATAGACACGGGTGGGAAAATTGTTCGACCCCACCGACAGCGACGCCATATCAGGGCGCAACGACAACATCGCACCGCGCGCCTGACCGGCACCCGACCGGCCACCGGTCGAGAACTGGATGATCAGGCCCGGACAATGTTTTTTCAAACCCTCCTGAAGGGCCGCAAACTTGTCGGGATCGGACGACGGCGTTTCATCCGCGTTGCGCACGTGGGCGTGGCAAATGGTGGCCCCGGCCTCGAACGCCTCGTGCATGCTTTCCACTTGTTCGGACACGCTGATCGGCACGGCGGGATTGTTCGCCTTGGTCGGCAATGATCCGGTGATGGCGCAGCAGATGATAAGAGGGGTGGTCATAGGGTTCGGCCCTTTTGGGTGATGGTGAAGTTGTTATGACAAGTGCCGCCGCAGGGGGCAATGGTGCGCGCCGGATCAGTGCCCGTCTTGATCGGCAAGTTTATTCCACCAATCGCGGTATTGTGGAAATTTCCGCTCACAAGATTAGGTGACAGGCCAAAGACAGACCGCAAATAGGCACAAGCCTGCGCTATGATGGTCACCAAACGCCAGCCCCGGAGCCCCACCATGAGCAAGCTTGATCCCGCCTTTGACACCTATCAGTTGTCCGACCGCTATACCGCGCAAACGGGCCGCGTGTTCCTGACCGGCACACAGGCGCTGGTGCGGGTGATGCTGGACCAGGCCACCCGCGACCGCGCCGCGGGGATGAACACTGCCGGGTTCGTCTCGGGCTATCGCGGCTCGCCGCTGGGCGGGGTCGACCTTGAGATGTGGCGATCGAAGAAACTGCTGGCTGAAAACGCCATCGAATTCATGCCCGCCGTGAACGAAGACCTTGGTGCCACCGCCGTTCTGGGCGCGCAGCAGGCCACGCTGGACCCTGATTGCACCGTCGATGGCGTGTTTTCCATGTGGTATGGCAAGGGGCCGGGCGTGGACCGGTCGGGTGACGCGCTGAAACACGGCAACGCCTACGGCTCGTCCCCCAAGGGCGGCGTGCTGGTGGTGGCGGGGGACGATCACGGCTGTGTGTCGTCGTCGATGCCACACCAGTCCGATGTTGCGTTCATGTCGTGGTTCATGCCCACGCTGAACCCCGCGTCGGTCGCGGAATATCTTGAGTTCGGCGAATACGGCATCGCCCTGTCGCGCTTCTCTGGCACATGGGTCGGGTTCAAGGCGGTGTCGGAAACCGTCGAGGCGGCGCAGTCGATTGACCTGAAGCCCGCGCGCGCATTCACCCAGCCGGATTATACAGCGCCCGAAGGTGGCCTGCACGTCCGCCCCGCCGACCTGCCCAGCCCCGCCATCGAAACCCGCATCGGTGCCAAGCTGGACGCGGTCGAGGCCTTTGTTCAGGCCAACCCCATCGACCGGCACATCTATGACATCAAGGACGCCAAATTCGGCATCGTCACCACCGGCAAGGGCCATCTGGACCTGATGGAGGCCCTGCGCCTGCTGGGCGTGGACGAGGCCGCCTGCCGCCGGTTGGGCATCGACATCTACAAGGTCGGCATGGTCTGGCCGCTGGCCCGCCGCGACGCCCTGGATTTTGTGCGCGGCAAGGAAGAGGTGCTGGTGATCGAGGAAAAACGCGGCATCATCGAAAGCCAGTTCAAGGAATATTTCTATGACTGGCCCGGCGACAAACCCGCGCGCATGGTCGGCAAGCACCGCGCGGCGGGTGACCCCCTGATCCCGTGGACGGGCGAATTGTCGCCGCTGATGCTGGCGCCCATCGTGGCCGAACGGCTGGATGCGTTTTTCCCTGATGAGGGCCTGCCCGCCAAGGCCGCCGCCCTGACCGAAACGCCGCCCCCGGTGCTGTCGCGCCCCGGTGCCACGCGCACGCCCTATTTCTGTTCGGGCTGCCCGCACAACACATCGACCAAAGTGCCCGAAGGCTCGACCGCCGCCAGCGGCATCGGCTGTCACGTCATGGCGTCGTGGATGGACCGCGACACCGTCGGTTACGCCCAGATGGGCGGCGAAGGCGTGCCATGGAGCGCCGCCAGCCGGTTCAACGGCAACAAGCATATCTTCCAGAACCTTGGCGAGGGCACCTGGTATCACTCCGGCTCGCTGGCCATCCGCCAATCGGTCGCGGCGAAATCGAACATCACCTACAAGATCCTGTACAACGACGCGGTCGCCATGACCGGCGGCCAGCCGGTTGACGGCCCCGTCAGCGTGCTGGGCATCGCCCAGACCTGCCGCGCCGAAGGGGTCGAGCGGATCGCTCTGGTGTCGGACAATATCGACAAGTTCGACAAGGCCGACTTCCCCCGCCACACCACCTTTCACGACCGCGCCGACATGGACACCGTGCAGCGCGAACTGCGCGAGGTGGCAGGCACCAGCGTCCTGATCTACGAACAGACCTGCGCCACCGAAAAACGCCGCCGCCGCAAGCGTGGCACGGCAGAAGACCCACCGCGTTTTGCCTATATCAACGATCTGGTCTGCGAAGGCTGCGGCGACTGTTCGGTCGAAAGCAACTGCCTGAGCGTCGAGCCGAAAGAGACTCCCTTTGGCCGCAAGCGCAAAATCAACCTGTCGTCGTGCAACAAGGATTTCTCGTGCCTGAACGGCTTTTGCCCCAGCTTCGTCACCGTCGAGGGCGCCACCCGGCGCAAGCGCGAGGTCAGCATTGACCTGAGCGGCCCGCTGGCCGCACTGCCGCAGCCCGATGTGCCGCGTCTGGAGGCCCCTTACGGCTTGTTGGTTGCCGGCGTCGGTGGCACCGGCGTCGTCACCGTCGGCGCGCTGATCACCATGGCCGCCCACCTTGAGGGCAAGGGATCCAGCGTGCTGGATTTCACCGGCTTTGCGCAGAAATTCGGCACCGTTCTGGGCTATGTCCGGTTGGCCCCCACCCCCGCCGACATCCATCAGGTGCGCATCGAAGCAGGCCGCGCCGATGCGCTGATTGCCTGTGATGCGGTTGTGGCATCGTCGCCCAAGGCGTCGGTGCATCTGCGCCGCGGCACCCGCACGGTGCTGAACCGCGCCGAAATGCCCACCGGCGATCTGGTGCTGCGCCGCGATGCCGATCTTGAGATTGACGAACGCGAGGCAATGGTGCGCGGCGTGGTCGGCGACGACAACGTGCTGGGTCTGGACGCGGGCAAACTGTCCGAGGATCTGATGGGCGACGCGGTGTTCGCCAACATCATCCTGCTGGGCGCCGCATGGCAACAAGGGCTGGTGCCGGTCAGCGAGGTTGCCTTGAAACAGGCGATGGTGCTGAACGGCGTGGCCGTGGACAAGAACAAGCAGGCGTTCGACATCGGCCGCGTGCTGGCGGTCACCCCCGACGCTTTGGGCGTGGTCGAAGAGGCGCAGGCCGAGGAAACGCTGGAACAGTTGATCGACCGCCGCGCCGCGTTCCTGACCGATTACCAGAACGCCAAATACGCCAAACGCTACCGCGACCGGCTGGCGCGTCTGTCCCGTGACGTGCCGCCCGAACTGGTCGCCGTGGCGGCGCGGTCGCTGTTCAAGCTGATGGCCTACAAGGACGAATACGAGGTCGCCCGCCTGATGACGCAAACCGGGTTCGCGGCGAAACTGGCCGAGGAATTCGAAGGCGACTACAAGGTAAACTACCACCTTGCCCCGCCCCTGCTGCCCTTGGGCCAAGACGCCCGTGGCCGCCCGAACAAACGCGCCTTTGGCCAATGGATGACGCCGGTGTTGCGCGGCATGGCGCACTTCAAGGGCCTGCGCGGCACGCCGTTCGATCCCTTCGGGCGCACCCACGACCGCAAACTGGACCGCGCCCTGCTGCATTGGTTCGACGAGGTCATGGACCGCGTGGCCGACCGCTGTTCAGACGGCAGCCGCGACAACTGCGCCAAACTGCTGGCCCTGCCGATGGACGTGCGCGGCTATGGCCCGGTGCGCGAAAAGGCGGCGGCGGATGTGATGGCGCAGACCGAGGCGATCAAACTCTGAACGACGCACCAACCACAGAGGCAGCACCCCAAATCGGGCGCTGCCTCTGACTTTCGCCGGACAGCGTGCCCCTCTGGACCGCGCCCGCCGAATACACCACAACACCCCCCATGACCGCACTCACTCTTGGCATCGTCGCCGCATTTGCATGGGGATTTCACGACATCTGCATCCGCTGGCTCAGCCAGTCGGTGCCGCTGCTGGCATCCTTGCTGGCGGTGCTGGTCACGGGGCTGTTTTTTCACAGCGGCTTCATGGTCTGGCACGGTGATCCGGCACCATTCAACGGCCCCGCACTGATCTATGCGCTGGCGTCGGGCGCCACCTTCCTGCTGGCATCGCTGGGCCTGTACGGCGCATTTCAACGCGGGCCGGTGCGGCTGGTGGCCCCTGTCATTGCCAGCTATCCGGTGTTGTCCGTGGCATGGGCCGCCCTGCGCGGTGCCGAGGTCACAGGTCTGCAATGGCTGGCCGTGCTGGCGGTGGTGGCAGGCGTCTCTGCCGTCGCCGCGCTCGCGGATGAGGACCGCAGCGACGTGCCGCCAAAGGGCCGCACGATCCTTTTTGCCGCCGCATCCGCCGTAGGCTTTGCCACCACATTCGCGCTGGGGCAACTGGCAGTCGAAACCTCGGACGAGCTGTCGGTCAGCTTTGTCACCCGCAGCGTCGCCATTGCCCTGCTGGTCGCCATCATCGCCATCGCCCGCGTGCCGTTTTGGACCGGCCTGCGCGCCCTGCCCGTTCTGGCCCTGATGGGGCTGGCCGATGCCGTGGCGCTGGCATGTGTGATGACCGCAGGCCGTATGCCCGACGCGCAATACGCCGCCGTCGCCGCGTCGTGCTTTGGCCTGCTGACCATCGTTCTGGCCTGGGCCATCCTGCGCGAACGCATGACGGCAACGCAATGGCTGGGCTGTGCCGTGACCTTTGCGGGCATCGGTTATCTGGCGATCTGATCACACTGCCTCTGGACACGCCCCCCGTCTTGCCTTCAAGATGGTATACCAAATGACCACATCCTGATTCACGCCTTGAAGGAGCCACCAGATGTCGAAGATACGCCCGCAGGATCTACGTTCGCGCAAATGGTTCCTGAACCCCGACAACATGGAAATGACGGCGCTGTATCTGGAACGCTACCTGAACTACGGGCTGACCCGCGAGGAACTGCAATCCGGCAAGCCGATCATCGGCATCGCGCAGACCGGCAGCGACCTTAGCCCTTGCAACCGCCACCACCTGGAACTGACCAAACGCGTGCGCGACGGCATCATCGCCGCCGGTGGCGTGCCGATGGAGGTGCCGGTGCACCCGATTCAGGAAACCGGCAAACGCCCCACCGCGATGCTGGACCGCAATCTGGCCTATCTGGGTCTGGTCGAGGCGCTGTATGGCTATCCGCTGGACGGCGTGGTGCTGAACATCGGCTGTGACAAGACCACGCCCGCCCTGCTGATGGCCGCCGCCACCGTAAACATCCCCGCCATCGCCCTGTCGGTCGGCCCCATGCTGAACGGCTGGTTCGAGGGCGAGCGCGCAGGCTCGGGCACCGTGATCTGGAAGGCCCGCGAACGGTTGGCCTCGGGCGAGATCAACGACGAACAGTTCATGGAAATCGCCGCCGCCTCGGCCCCCTCGGTGGGCTATTGCAACACCATGGGCACCGCGACCACGATGAATTCGCTGGCCGAAGCACTGGGCATGCAATTGCCCGGCGCCGCCGCCATTCCCGCCCCCTACCGCGAACGCGGGCAGATCAGTTACGAGACAGGCAAGCGCATCGTCGACATGGTCTGGGACGATCTGCGCCCGTCCGACATCATGACCCGCGAGGCCTTCGAAAACGCCATCGCCGTGAACTCGGCTCTTGGCGGGTCGACCAACGCACCGATCCACCTGAACGCCGTGGCCCGGCATCTGGGCGTGCCGCTGGACAATGACGACTGGCAGGCGCACGGCCACCACATTCCGCTGCTGGTCAACCTGCAACCGGCCGGCACATACCTGGGCGAGGATTTCCACCGCGCCGGCGGCGTGCCTGCAGTGATTGGCGCACTGCTGCGCGCGGGGCTGCTGCCGAACCCCGATGCGATGACTGCCAACGGTCAGACCATGGGCGACAACTGCGCGCAAAAGGCATCGGTGAACGATGACGTGATCCGCACGGTCGACGCGCCGCTGATGCAGAACGCGGGCTTTATCAACCTCAAGGGCACGCTGTTCGACAGTGCCATCATGAAAACCAGCGTGATCGACGCGGCCTTTCGCAAGGCCTACCTCAGCAACCCCGACGACCCCGAAGCGTTCGAGGGCCGCGTCGTGGTGTTCGATGGCCCCGAGGATTACCACCACCGCATCGACGACCCGTCCGAGAACATCGACGCAGGCTGCATTCTGGTGATGCGCGGCGCAGGCCCCAAGGGCTATCCCGGCGGCGCCGAAGTGGTGAACATGCGCGCTCCCTCATACTTGTTGAAACAGGGGATCAAGGCGCTGCCCTGTATCGGCGACGGTCGGCAATCGGGCACCTCCGGTTCGCCCTCTATCCTGAACGCCGCGCCCGAGGCGGCGGACAACGGCGGGCTGGCGTTGCTGCGCAACGGGGACCGGCTGCGCATTGATCTGAACAAATGCACCGCTGACATCCTGCTGTCCGACGACGAACTGACCGCGCGGCGCGCGGCGTTGCTGGCCGACGGCGGCTACAAATACCCCGCCAGCCAGTCACCGTGGCAACAATATTTCCGCGAGCTGGTCGAACCCTTTGACAAGGGCATGACCCTGCGCGATGCCGCCAACTATCAGGACATCGCCCGCAGCAAGGGCACACCGCGCGACAACCACTAAGCGGCGGCGCTAGCGGCGCATGTGACGCGCGCCCGGCGCGGGCGGGTCTTCGGGCGGGCCCGCAAAACACTGCGCCATCGCCATCCACTGGGCCGCCACCGGTCCGGTGGTCCGCAACGACGTGTCGGCCACGTTGCGGGTCTGGCAAACCACTTGTGCAAACTCCACCGCCCTACCGTCAACGCGGTTGTCGGGCTGTTCGTCGCCCCAAGTCCATACGGCACCGGACGGTCCGGTCAGTTGGACAAAGGGCGCAGGCGTCGGCCCCTCAAGCCCGCGATTGACGAACGTCCAGCCAAAAGTCGCAACGCCCAGATGCGCAATGCTGCGCACACGGTCGTGTTCGGTACGCGTCTGGCCCAACAGATCGAACACCGCCTGCCCGTGTGCCCATGTCTCCATCAGCCGCGCGGTGACCGATGACAGCGCGCTCATATCCGGACCGGCCCATTTCAGGCGTTTCTTCGGGTCCGCAGCGGCAAAAGCATCGGCGGTGGCGTGGGCGGTACGCACCCATTCCTCCATCAGCGCACGCCCCCGCAGCCCGGCCAGCCACGGGTATTGCAGTTCGCGCAACGAGACACCCTTCGCCATGCCCTGCCCGATAGGGGCAAAAAACTCGGCAAAGGCCGCATCGCTTTCCAGCGACTTGGCGGCAGCCACGTTGAATATATGCAAATGACCGATCACATCGTCGATGGTCCACCCCTTGAACAGGGTGGGCTGATCGAACCCGGCATCGCTTAGCGGTTGCAAAATCGCGGCCAGTGCGTCTGTTTCATCGCGGAAATCTTCGGCCTGCTGCATAGGCGCCTCGCTTGGGTTCAGGTGTCTTTAGGGTGCGCAATCCGGCACCGAAACGCAATCGCAACGGCGCGTCCCGCCTAACGCCAGCCCGTGATCCTGACCGCCGCCGCCGTCACCACGCCATATACAACCGTCCCGCAGGCCACGCCGACAAACACCGCGTCCACGCCCATATCCGCCCGGCCGATCAACACCAGCGCCACGCCAAAGGCCACAGCCATGCGGAACAGGCTGGCAATCACCGGCCACGCCATCCGCGCCGCGCCCTGGCTGGCAAAGAACAGCGCCAGCCCCAGACCAAAGAAGCCGTAGAATGGCGCGACGGTGCGGAAATAGGCCCGCCCGACCTCCAGCGTCGCGGTGTCGGAAGCATCGAGGAAGATGCGCAGCCACAGGTCGGGAAAGACCGCCAGCACCGCGCCGATGCCTCCGACGATGACAGCGGCCCCGAAGGCTCCGGTCCACGCCACCCGCAACGCGCGGGGCGTATTGCCCGCGCCGATGTTGGCGCCGACCATTGCCGTCATGGCGGTGCCAATTCCAAAAACCACCGGGATCATCAGAAACTCCAGCCGCGCGCCCAATCCATAGCCCGCAAGGGCCGCCGTGCCGAACCGACCGACCAGCGCCACCATCAACACAATGGTCAGAACCGACTGGACCGAGTTGACCGAGGCAATGATGCCCACGCGCAGGATGTCGCGGAACATCTCGCCCCGCAGCCGCGCCAATGCGCCGCCCATGTTCAACCCCGCGCGGCCCGACAGCACCAACCCGATGGCAACCAGCCCTGCCGCGCCATTGGCCGCGATCAGCCCCAGCGCCAGCCCCGCCATGCCCAGCGCCGGAAACGGCCCCCAGCCCAACGCCAGCGCGCCCGACAGCGGGATCGACCCCAATGAGGCCACGAACAACAACACCGACGGCGTGCCCATGTTGCCGGTGCCCCGGATCACGCTGAGCGTGCCGTTGCACAGCCACATCGCCAGACACCCCGGAAAGAACACGCCCGCATAGGACAGCGCCGCCGCCACGGCGGTATCACCGCCCCCCAAGGCGACAAAGATCGTGCGCCCGAACAGGGCCATCAACACCGCCGATCCCGCAGCAAAGCCGATCCCGATGATCCACGCGGCCACCGTCAGCCCGCTGGCCCGCGACGTGTCACCGCCGCCCAGCGACCGCGCCACCGCCGCCGAAATCGCCCCGCCCATGGCCCCTGCCGACAGCATCTGCGTCAGCATCACCAGCGGGAACACCAGCGCCAGACCGGCCAGCGCGTTCACCCCCATGAGACCGGCGAAAAACGCCTCGGCAATGCTGGTGACCGAGGTCACGAACATCGCCAGCACATTGGGCGCCGCCAGCCGCGCCAGCGTGCGCCCGATGGGGTCATGCAACAGCCTGTGCGTACGCGCCGCACGGGCCGCCGCTGTCGGATCGGGCAAGTTCATCGCGGGGCGCAAGGCGGGGGCGTCAGTCATCACCTCAGCCCTTGCGCAGCGGGAAAATAAAGCAGGTCGTCGATGCGTGCGCATACAGCTTGCCATCCTCGACCCCGACCAGTCGCGCCTCGGCGGTGGCCATCTGGCGGCCGCGATGGATCACGGTGCCGGTCGCACGCATCCGGCCTGCGTCCGGGCGCATGGGGCGGGTATAGTTCACTTTCAACTCGGCGGTCGAAAATCCCTCGCCTGCCTGCAAGGTCGTGTGGATCGACAGCCCCAGCGCCGAATCCAGCACCGTCGCCGCAAACCCGCCGTGCACGCCGCCCATGGGGTTCAACACATAATCACCGGGCGTTGCATCCACCACCGCATGGCCTTCGCCCAGTTCGTGCGGGATGTGCATCCCGATGGTCGGCCCGATCGACGGTTCTGCCCCGATCCGCCCGCCGGTCAACGCCTGCAAATACTCCAGCCCAGACATCTGCATCGCCGCCGCCCCGTCAAAGGCGGGCATGGGATAGTCATAGCTGCGGGTCTTGGTCTGAAGGGACATGGCGGTTTCCTTTGCATTCACATAAGTGGGTTCTATTTTGGAACCAACTAGTAAGTTCCCTTTCAGAACCTGTCAATATGGTGTATGGTGAAGCCATGAAATGGAATGACCTTGGAACCGATCCCTGCCCTGTCGCCCGCGGCCTGTCCGTGATTGGCGACCGTTGGACCATGCTGGTGGTGCGCGAATGCTTTTTCGGCATCCGCCGCTTTGACCAGATGCAAGAGCGTCTGGGCATCACCCGTCACGTGCTGGCCGACCGTCTGCGCACGCTGGAAGCAGCAGGCGTCCTGCGCCGCGAGGTCTATCAGGAACGCCCCGTGCGCTATGAATACCGGCTGACCGAACGGGGCAAGGCGCTGCATCCCGTTCTGGTGTCGCTGATCGCTTGGGCCAACGACGCGGTGCCGCCGCCCGAACAGTCCTCTGTCACGCTGGTATCGCGCAGCACAGGCACGCCGGTTGCCCCGGTTCTGATCGACGCAAACACCGGCTCCCCCATCACGCCCCACACGATCACCGCACAGCGCAACGAAGGCCCCTGACCCTTCATCTTGCCAGACAAACTCCAATGGAGGCGCGCAGCGTCGGCGGCAGCGCCCCCTTAAATAAAGCCCCTTTAAATAAAACAGTCGCGCCAGCGGCATTTCGCCTTTGCCTGCCCTTCCCCCCCAGAACGTCGCCCGTTATGGTAGCGCAACCATAGCCAACCGCGCTTTCGCGGTCCGACCCGAGGTGACATGAAACCCTATTCCAAGATTGCCTGTATCGGCGAAGTAATGATCGAAATCGTCGGCCAGCAAACCGGCGACGCCCGCCTGAACGTGGCCGGTGACAGCTACAACACCGCTGTCTATCTGGCGCAACTGGCGCGCGGCACCGACTGCACCGTGTCCTATGTGACCGCCTTGGGGCAGGACACGTTTTCACAGCGTGCGGTGGCGGATATGGGCCGGTTCGGCATCGACACCACCCACATCGAACGCCGCGCCGAGCGCAACATCGGGCTTTACGCCATCGACACCGATGATGCGGGCGAGCGCAGCTTTACCTACTGGCGATCCGAAAGTGCGGCACGCACGCTGTTCAGCACGCCCTGCACCGTGGGATTGGACGTGCTGGGCGATTTTGATCTGGTCTATCTGTCGGGCATCACACTGGCGATCCTGCCCGCGCCGGTGCGCAAGGCGCTGATCGACGCGCTGGCCATTTACCGGCAGGCGGGGGGCACCGTGGCCTATGACAGCAACCACCGCCCCCGCCTGTGGGAAGACGCGCAAACCGCGATTGACGTGAACAACGCCATGTGGGCCGTGACGGATATTGCGGTGCCTTCGGTCGATGACGAAATGGCCATCCACGGCGACACCACCGAAGGCGCGGTTCTGGCGCGCCTTGATGCTGCGGGCCTGACCGACGGCGCACTGAAACGCGGCCCCTCCGGTCCCTTTGATCTGTCGCGCAGCACCTCGGGCCTGCGCTTTGCCCGCGCCGCCAACGTGGTAGACACCACCGCCGCCGGCGACAGCTTTAACGCAGGCTACCTGTTCCAGCGCGCCCAAGGCCACGATCAGGCCGCGGCATTGCAGGCCGGGCACGATCTGGCGTCACGGGTGATCGGCCACAAGGGCGCGATCATCGACATCTGAAGCGGACTACCCCCGACCACGATAGGGCGGCACGCCCTGGTCGGGGATCCACACATCCGCAGGCATCGCCCCGGTCTGCCAGAACACGTCTATTGGAATGCCCCCGCGCGGATACCAATAGCCACCGATCCGCAGCCAGCGCGGCGACAGCAACTCGACCAGCCGCCGCGCAATCGAAACGGTGCAATCCTCGTGAAACGCCCCGTGGTTGCGGAACGACCCCAGAAACAGCTTCAGCGATTTGGATTCGACCAGCCACTGATCTGGTACATAATCAATCACAATATGTGCAAAATCCGGCTGTCCCGTCATCGGGCAAAGCGATGTGAACTCGGGCGCAGTGAAGCGCACGCAATAGGACACATCCGCCTGCGGGTTCGCCACCCGTTCCAGCACCGCCTGTTCGGGGGTTTCGGGCAGCTCTGTCTTGCCGCCAAGCTGTTTCAGATCGCTGTAAATCGTTTCCATATGATGTTCCTTCCACGGGTCAGACCCCGCGTTTGTTGCCCCAGAGCAAGACGTGAAGTTGCGGCAGAACGCGCGGCGCGAACCAGCCGTCGGCGGTGACCTTGTCCACCAGCCACAACAGCCGGTCCGACAAATCCTGCGGATCGACCGGCTGCGACGGGTCCACATCGGGGTTGCCCGGTTGTAGATACAGGGGCAGCACGGGATACCGCGCCGCCACCCCTTGCGCCCATTCATAGTCGCCATCGTCAAAGATCACGATTTTCAGAACCGTCTGCACGGCCCCTTGGCCCGCTGTGACACAGGCGTCAAAGGCATCCCAATCCACCGTCTCACCGCTGGAGGGGGGTTTGGGGCTAAGCACCAGCGTATCAAGATGCCCGAACCACGGCTTCGCCACCGACCCTTGGGTCTCGCAGGCAAAGCGATAGCCTTCGCCATGCCCGCGTGCGATCAAGGCGGTGAAATCCTGAATCGCCGGATTGCCACCGGACAGCGACACGGTCAGCGGCCGGCCGCGCGACAGGCGCGTGATCTCGGTCCAGACCTGATCCGTTGTCATCCGTGCCCAGCTTTGGCGATGCACCGGATCAACTGCGTGCAGACTGTCGCACCACGAACAGCGGTAATCGCACCCGCCCGTGCGCACGAACACCGTCGGCTCGCCAATCAGCGCCCCCTCGCCCTGAATGGTCGGGCCGAAAATCTCGGCAATGCGCAGCGCGGTCATGGCCGGTACTCCGCCCATGTCTTGGGCGTTTCGCTGACCCTGACCGCTGTCGTCTCGGGCCAGCGCGCGGCGCACCAGTCATAGAAATGGCGCGCCATGTTCTCGCCCGTTGATGGGACGTCCATCACGTCGTTCAGATGCCTGTGGTCAAACGCTGCGTCGATATACTGTTTCAGCGGCTTCAGCTCGCCATAATCGCGCACGAACCCGTCGGCGTTCAGCATTTTGGCAGAAAGCTCGACCACCACAACGTAATTGTGCCCGTGCAGCCGCGCGCATTGATGCCCGTCGGGCAGATGCGCCAATTGATGCGAGGCGGAGAAATGGAATTCCTTGGTGATCCGGTACATCACGCACCTGCCTTTTGCGCGACCGCTTGCGCCCAAAAGTCGGGGTCTTCATAGGTGGTTGGATCACTCACCCCCGCCAGATCAAAGGCTTCGCGGCGTTCCACGCAGGTGCCGCAGCGCCCGCAATGATGTGTGCCACCCTTGTAGCAGGACCATGTCAGATCAAAGGGCGCGCCATGACGCTGCCCTTCGGTGACGATGTCCGCCTTGGTCCGGTGCACGAAAGGCGTGTACAGCGACACATCCGCATAGCCGTCCAGCGCCTGTTTCTGCATGGCGTCAAAGGCTTGGGTGAACGCAGGGCGGCAATCGGGATAGATGAAATGATCGCCCCCGTGCACCGCCGTCGCCACCGCGTCGTCGCCGCGCGCCGCCGCCACGCCAAAGGCGACGGTCAGCATGATCGCGTTGCGGTTTGGCACCACGGTCACGCGCATGCTTTCTTCGGCGTAATGCCCGTCGGGCACGTCGATGTCGTCGGTCAGCGCCGAACCGGTCAGTGCCGCGCCGATGGCGCGCAGGTCGATGATGTCATGGGGAACGGCCAGACGCTGGGCGCACAGGGCGGCATAGTCCAGTTCCTTGCGATGCCGCTGGCCGTAGTCGAACGAGACAAGGCGGGTCAGTTCGTGTTGCTGCGCCACCATGTGCGCAAGCGATACCGAATCCAATCCGCCAGAGCAGATAACGATGGTTTTCATTTTGTACCCTTGTTTTGTTACCCGGGTAGGCTGCGACCGGGATGGCCCTGATAGACGAGCGTTTGGCGGGTGCCAAGGGGCGGCACGGCGGAAAAATGCCGCCCCGCGATGCCACAAACAAAAACGGCCCCGCGTGAGCCAACACGCGGGGCCGTTCTGTCAGACCATCAGATCAGGCGTCCTGCCCGACCTCTTGACGCTGCACGCCCAGACCGTCGATGCCCAGCTCCATCACGTCGCCTTTTTCCAGATAGACCGGCGTGGGTTTCATCCCCAGACCAACCCCCGGAGGTGTGCCGGTCGAGATCACGTCGCCCGGCTGCAAGGTGAACAACGCGCTGAGATGTTCGATAATCTCGGCCACGGTAAAGATCATGGTTTGCGTGTTTCCGGTCTGCATCCGCTTGCCGTTCACATCCAGATACATCGCCAGCGCCTGCGGGTCCGCAACCTCGTCACGGGTCACCAGCCACGGGCCGGTGGGGCCGAAAGTGTCGCAGCTTTTGCCCTTGGTCCACTGACCGGTCAGTTGCGACTGATAGTGGCGTTCGGACACGTCGTTGATCACGCAATAGCCCGCGACATAATCCAGCGCGTCCTCTTTCGAGACGTATTTGGCGGCCTTGCCGATGACGACGCCCAGTTCGACCTCCCAATCCGTGTGGGTCGAGCCGCGCGGCTTCATCACCATGTCGTTGGGGCCGACGATGGCGCTGTTGGCCTTCATGAACAGGATCGGATGTTCGGGGATTGCGGCACCGGTTTCTGCGGCGTGGTCGGAATAGTTCAGACCGATGCAGCAGAATTTGCCGATATTGCCGACGCAGGGGCCAAGACGGGGATTGCCGTCGACCTTGGGCAGGCTGGCGGGGTCGATGTCGCGCAGCTTGGCCAGACCTTCGTCAGACAGCACATCGCCCGCGATGTCGCTCACGACACCGGACAGATCGCGCAGCGTGCCATCGGCGTCCAGCATCCCCGGCTTTTCGGCGCCCGCGTCACCGTAACGTAGCAGTTTCATATCGTTGTCCTTCTTCCTGATAGTCTATGTTTTAACCCGACCAGCCGCCGTCAATGACGTGCGGCTGTCCGGTGGTAAATCCGCTTTCGTCGCTGGCCAGATACACGACCAGTGCGGCGATTTCTTCCGCTTTCGCCACGCGGCCCATCGGCTGGCGCGACACGAAGGCCTCCAAGGCGGCCTCGTAGCTGCCCATCTCTTCGCCCAACGCCTTGACGCGGTCGTGCCAGCTTGGGCTTTCGACGGTGCCGGGGCAGATGCAATTGCAGCGCACGCCGGTCTTGATATAGTCCACCGCCACCGATTTGGTCAGCCCGATCACTGCCGCCTTGGTGGTGCCATAGATGAACCGGTTCGGCGCGCCGATGATGGATGAGCAGGCCGACGACATGTTCACAATCGACCCCGCGCCGCGTTCGACCATGCCGGGCAAGGCCGCGCGGATGGTGCGGAACATGGCCCGCACGTTCAGGTCAAAGGCAAAGTCCCATTCGTCGTCGCTGGCATCCAGCACCGTGCCGTGGTGCACAAAGCCCGCACAGTTGAACAACACGTCGGGCCGCGATTTGGCCACGCCTGCGTTCACGCTGTCGGTGTCGCGGGCGTCCAGCACCATCGTCTCGATCCCGTCGCCCTTCAGTTCGGCCAGCGCCTCGGCGCTGATGTCGGTGGCGAAGACCTGCGCGCCCTCGGCGGCCATGGCCAATGCGCTGGCGCGGCCAATCCCCTGCCCTGCGGCGGTGATCAGTGCGCGTTTGCCGTCCAGTCTGCCCATTCTCTTTCTCCTTTGGTGAACTTAATGCGGTGCGATGTTGGCGGCCTTGTCTGCGGCGGCGCGCTTGCCCAGGATGCGCTCGCGCTGCCAGATGTAGAAGCCTGCCGCGATGATGATCAGCCCGCCTGCCAGCGTCCAAAGCGTCGGCCATTGGTTGAAAAAAACGATGCCCGAGAGCGAGGCCAGCACGATCTGGATATAGACCACGGGGGCCAGGATCGACGCATCGGCCATACGGTGCGCCCAGGTGGCAAGGATATGTCCCGTACCGCCGACGATGCCGATCAGGCCGAAAAACACCCAGTCGGCTGGCGCCTGAGGCCAGACCCAGGACGTGAACGCAAAGGGCGCGATGCACAGCGTTGCCAGCCCCGACGACCACGTCTGGCTGGTGGCGTTGCTTTCCACACCTGCCAGCAGCCGCGTCATCAGGAAATACATCGACGCGCAGACCAGCGCGCCAAGGTTGAAGAACATCGCGGGGTGAAACTCGGCGCCCCAGGGCTGCATGACCACCAACACCCCGACGAACCCCACGCAGACCGCCACGATCCGGTGCATCCCCACCCGTTCGCCCAGCAGCGGGATCGCCAGCAGGGTCACCACGATGGGGCCTGCAAACATGATCGTCGTCGTCACGGTGATCGGCAGATAATACAGCGCGCTAAAGTTCAGCGCCGTGCTGCCCAGCAAAAACGCCGACCGCAGGATCTGCTTGGCCGGTGCCATCGACACCAGCGCCTCGCGGCCTTCACGCGGGACAAAGACCACAAGCGCCAGAAGGAAGTGCACCGCGTAACGTACAAACACCACTTGCAGCGCAGGCAAGCCCGCCAGCACCAGCCACTTGGCCGAGGTGTCGATCATGGTGAAAAACGCAACAGCACCGGCCATGGCGGCAAGGCCCATGCCAGTGCGGTCTTCGCGGGGCAGTACGATGTGGGGCATTCAGGTCGCCTTATTCGGGGTCACGGCTATCGGCTTGGGAAGCCGACGCACCCCGGCACCTATCACGCATGGAAAAAGAGTGTCAGGCATTACAGATCAGGCACACGTCGGGGACGCCCTTGTTACAGATTTGGCGATCCACCACAGCGGCATCGCATGATTGATCGGGGCGCGGCAGCCTCTGCCGCGCCCGCAGGTGTCAAAGAAAGATCGTCACGATCGGGGGCCACGCCAGCAGCACCGCCAGCGCCAGCAATTGCAGGGCGATGAAGGGCAGAAAGCCGCGGAAGATGTCGGTCAGCGAAATCTCGGGCGGGGCCACGGATTTCAGGTAGAACGCTGCCGGACCAAAGGGCGGCGACAGGAAACTGACCTGCATGTTCATACAGAACACCACACCGAACCAGATCGGGATATACCGCGCATCGACGCTGCCCAGAAATCCGATCTCCTCGGCGGGCAGGCGCACCACGATGGGCAGGAACACCGGCATGATCAGCAGCACGATGCCGACCCAGTCCATGAACATCCCCATGATCAGGAACACCACCATCATCACCAGAATGATGCCCATGGTCGGCATGTCCGCCCCCACGATCAGGTTGGCCACATAGGTCGGCCCGCCGACCAGCGTATAGGCCGCCGCCAGCGCTGCCGCACCGATGGTCACCCAGATGATCGTACCGGTGGATTTCAGCGTGCGGATCAAACTGTCCCAGACGATGTCAAAGGTCATCTCGCGGCGCAGCATCCCGATCACAAAAACCGCGACCACGCCCATGCCGGCGGCTTCGGTGATGCCGGTGATACCGCCATAGATCGACCCCAGCACAACCCCGATCACGACGATCGGCGCGATCAGCCCCTTGCCCATGGCCCAGCCCTTGGCGGTCCGCTCGCGGCCCACCACGAAAAAGATCAGGATCAGTGCCAATACGAACGTGCCCGCAATCCACGGAATATCCGACACCATGCCCAGCGGAATCGGGTCCAGCCCTTCGCGGATGGTGTTTTCCCCCGTGACGGTAAAGAACAGCGCCCGCACCATCAGCACGCCGGCCAGCCAAAGCGTGAACCGCGACAGGAACCCCAGGAACATCAGCCCCTTTTCGCCACCGCGCGGCTCGCCCGGAACCGGCGCGGGCAAAGGTGCCAGCGACGGGTTCAGTTGCGTGCGCACCACGATGTAGATCAGGAAAAACGACGCCAGCATGAACCCCGGCAGGAACGACGCGGTGAACAGAGCCTTGATCGAGGTTTCTGTGACCAACCCGTAAAAGATCAGAACAATCGACGGCGGGATCATCGTGCCCAGCGACCCCGACGCGCAGATCGTGCCGATGGCCAGGTTGCGGTCATAGCCCAGCCGCAGCATCTGCGGCAACGCAATCAGACCCAGCAGCACGACCTCGCCGCCGATGATGCCGGACATCGCCGCCATGATCACCGCCATGATCGAGGTCACGATGGCAATGCCGCCGCGCACCTGGCTGAGCCAGACGTTCAGCGACGAATACATATCGCGCGCAATGCCGGACCGTTCCAGCATTGCCGCCATAAATATGAATAACGGGACAGATATGAGAACATAGTTTGTCATCTGTCGATACACCGCCTGCCCCAGCACCGACAGCGGGCCGCGCCCGAAGGTGCCGAACAACAGATCGGGCGGGAATTTCAGCGCCAGCGTGACAACAGCCAGAAAGGCCGAGGCAAAGCCAAGCGGCATACCAATCGCCAGCAACGCAAACATCGCCAGCAGGATGATCAGGGACAGGGTGCCGATATCGACCATGTATTCAGTCCTCTTTCAGCGTGGCGCGGATGTTGGCGATCTCGGTTTCGTCGATCTCGTCCATGGGGGTGTGTTCTTCGGGGTCCTTGTGCCAGTCCGCGATCAGGTTCGACACGGCCTGAATGGCCACCAGAACGATGATCAGCAAAACGCCAGGCTTGATGATGCCGGGAATGGGCGGGTCCCATGCGGTGCCGAATGTCTCCATCCGCAAGAACCGCCTGGCCGCATCCGAATAACCGCCCCAGACCAGCGCAAAGGCAAAGCCCACGATCAGCAGAACCGAAATCGAGTCCGACGCCTTTTGCGCCCAGCGGGGCATCATGTTGTAGATGACGTAGATGCGGATGTGGCTGCGTTGCTGCATGGCGTAAAGCCCGGCCAGCAAAAAGACAAAGGCCGCGATCCACAGCGACAGCTCGTTCGCCCAAAGCGTCGGGCGGGCAAAGACATAGCGCGACACAACTTCGTAGAACATGACCAGCACCACAAAGGCGGTCATGATCATCGCCAGCCGTCCCAGCACCACGGACACCAGATCAAACACCCCCTCGGGCGGCGTCTCAATCGCCCCCTTGGTGTCGGACAAAAACAGCGATGCAAACAGCAAGGCCGCCGCCAGACTGATCAGCATGACCTGCACCAGCGGCTTGCCGGCCGGGCGGATCATCTCGTACATCCCGTAGGCGTTTTCCAAAAACAGCCGTTGCCCGACCAGCAGCGCATACAGCACCACCGTCAGTCCAACGAACCCGATCATCGCCGTTTTGATCGGCGCGCGCATCCGGCCCAGCCAAAGCGATCTTTCCTGCATCAATTGCCTCCCCACAAGGTTTTCCCGAACGTCTGGGTCCGGTGAAATAAGGCGGGCCAATCAGGCCCGCCTTGATGTCGGCGTCAGACGTGCGTCCGCCGCCGGATCAGTCGTCGCTCAGCAAACCCAGTTGCTTGAGGTAGGTCTTGTGGCTGTCCAGCAGGGCCGCCGCTTCGGGCGAACGTGTGCCCCAGTCGTCCCATGCCACCTGGGCGGCGCGACGGAATTCGGCGCGGTCTTCGGGCGACCAGTCATACAGCGTCACGCCTTGCTCTTTCAGGGCTGCCGCCGCTTCGGCGTTGGCTTTTTCGTTGGACAGGGCAACATGGAACGACAGTTTCTGCCAGGCCGTGTCGATGATGCGGCGCTGCGTTTCGGTCAGCCCCTCCCACACGTCCTGATTGCACGCCAGGTGGTCCGACGGCATCGAATGGAAACCAGGGTAGGTGGCGTGTTTCACGATGTCGTACAGACCCAGACCGACGTTGTTGGCCAGTCCCGAGGCATCGGCGCCGTCGATGATACCGGTTTCAAGTGCGGTGAAGATTTCGGTAAAGTCCATGACGATGGGCGATGCGCCCAGTTCCTGGAAAATCTCGGTCTCCATCCCCGGAGGCGAGCGGAATTTCCAGCCTTTGACATCTTCGAAACCGGCCAGCGGCTTGGACGAGGACAGCGATTCCTGACCGTAAATCGACCAGCCGATCAACTGCATGCCTTGGGCGTTGTACAACTCTTGAGCGGCGGCATAGCCGTCACCGTAATACAGCCAGCTGTATTGCTGCCATGGTGTGTCATAGCCGCCCATGATGTCGCCGACGAACTGGAACGCGGGGTTCTTGCCGGTCTGATAGGCGCCGCCCGTGGCGTCGCAATCCAGGATGCCGTTGATCGCGGCGTCAAAGGTCTCGGTCGTGGCAACCACCGAGGATGAATAGAACATTTCGATGCTGATGTTGCCATCGGACATGGTCTGGACGTCGTCGATCCACTGCGCCAGCAGCTTGCCGGTGGGGTGTTCGGTGGCATAGTGGGTCTGGATGCGCAGCGTCACATCCTGTGCGAACGCGCTACCCGCAACCATAGCCGCAGCCGCCGTCGACAGCAAAAGTGTCTTCAGTTTCATAGTGTCTTTCCTCCCTAAGCGACATCTGGGCCGCCCTCTTTTTCATGCCAACCTTCTACAACCAAAAGTTGGTCAAGATGGTATACCATCCGCCGGGAGCGTAGCGGGTCACATATCGACAATCAACAAATTTCGGTATACCAAATTGTAAACAGAGACATGCCGCGCAGAACATGCGATACCCATGCCTGCCCTTTCCAGTGATGGACATCTTATGACCGACAACCCGCTATCCGAGCAGATCGCAAACCAGTTGCGCCGCAACATCCTGCGCGGAAAACTGGCACCCGGCGCCAGCATCAAGGAACGCGACAACGCCAGCGAAATGGGGGTCAGCCGCACACCGTTGCGTGAAGCGGTGCGCATCCTGGCCAAGGAAGGTCTGGTCGACCTGCGCCCGGCGCGCAGCCCCATCGTGTCGATTCCGTCGATCAAACAGGTGTCCGACGAGGTCGAGGTGTTGCTGGCCGTGGAAAAGCTGTCGGGCGAACTGGCCTGCCAGCGTGCCACCGATCAGGACATCTCCGAAATCAGCAGCATCGTCGATGTGATGGCCGACCGTTTTGACACCGCCGACCCGCTGGACATGTTCGAGATCGACATGAGTTTTCATTCTGCCATCGCGCGGGCGTCGCACAACGAACCGCTGGCGGAAATTCACCGCACCTTTCTGGCACGGCTGTGGCGGTCGCGGTTCCTGGCAGCAGTCAAGCGGCGCAACCGCGAGCGGGTCATCTCGCACCACCGCCAGATCGTCGGCGCCCTTCAGGCGCGCGACCCCGAGGCGATCCGCACGGCTTTGGGCGTGCACCTGGACCATCTGGGCGAAGACATCATCGAAGTGATCCAGCAAGAGCTGGACGCCAAAGATCCCCCCACACCCGCCGCAACCTAAGCGCCCATGCGCCGCGCGCGCAGTGCAAACCGCCGACCGGTGCAGGGAATTTGCCGAACAGGGCAGCGGAACAAGTCAGGCACTTGGTGGCGGCGATGGCCAATAACGGGATCCACGCCCAAGACATCCCGCCCGCGCCCCTTTGACAACAGCGCCAACATCTTGAGCCGCCATCCGGCTGTGCCGAGGCTTAGAACGCCCAGCACCGCCGGATGACGCCATATTTTACGCCAGATGCGCGCGCAGCATCCATGCGAATTTCTCGTGAACGCGACCGCGTTCCACCGCCAGATCCTCGGTCAGCGTGTCGCCGTTTTCGCTCGACACATGCTCAAGCCCCGACAGGGTCGCCGACAACTGCTCTTGCGCGTCCAGCAGGATCTGGATCATTTCCTTGTCCGACTGGTGACCGTCATGCTCGGTGATCTTCGAGCGTTTCAACATGCCTGCCAGCTGACCCTCGGCATGGCAATCCAGCGCGCGGATACGTTCGGCCAGATCGTCCTGGGCGACAAAGTGGTCCTCGTACAGCGTCTGGAACAAGGTGTGCAGCGGGCCAAAGGACATGCCTTTGACGTTCCAGTGAAAGTTCTGCGCCAGCATGGTCGCCACGGCCGTTTCGGCAACGGCCTGATTCAGCGCCTCGGCAATCGCCTCGCGGGCGCTGGTGCTGATTTCGGATACGGGTTGTCCCATTGGGGTGCTCCTTCAGTTGTTTGAACAGGATGTATGTTGCCCGAACCTGTCGGCAACGCGTCGTACCAAAAAAGCGACCCATCGGCGCAAATAGGCCGGTACGCGGCGGGCAATCAGGAAATACAGGCTGTCGCCGTCGCCCCGGCTGGCCGCATCAATCGCCGCCAGCACCCAGCGTTCGTCAAAGCTCAGCTCGGCCTCGCCCACACGAAAGAACCGCGTCGGGTGGCCAAAGGCCTCGGGCAATGCGCCCAGCAGGGTGTGCAGCGCCTTGTCCGGCGACGCATCAATCATGGCACAGGCCTGTTCCACGCCCAGCCGCGCCGACGCGCGGCAGCCACATGCGGCAATACGCAGCGCCGACAAAGTGGACCGGTCGGGTTCCACAGGCGCATGATCGGGTGCATACAAAGGCTGAATAGAAGACGGTTTCATGATCAAACCCGCGTGTTTTCAGGGCACAAAGGACTGGACGACTCTAATTTCTGACAATATTGCTCAGGTTTATGAAGATAACAAGCACCCTCTTTGTCGCGGCCTGTCTCGGCGCAACCTTGCTGTCGCCGGCGCACGCGCAATCCGACCGATACACAGCCATCGCGGATGACCCGCACCTGAACGTGGTCCCGCGCACCGATGCCGAAACGGCTCGCATCGCCAAGGTTCTGGCCCCGCCGCTACAGTTCACCAAACCGCAACGGTTCGAGGACCTGCCGGGCGGTGCCGCCACCGTGCGGGTCAAACCCAACGCCGATGCGTTTTCGCAACCATCGGGCAACATCGGTTTCGAGGAAGAACTGGCGTTCAAGGTCGGCAACGGGCTGTTCCGCAAGATCTGGGTGTCGTCGCCGTCGTCCACGCTGGCGTCGGACGGGCTGGGGCCGCTGTACAATGCGCGGTCTTGCCAACGGTGCCACCTGAAGGACGGGCGCGGCCATCCGCCGGGGCCGAATGCGGAAAACGCGGTGTCGATGTTCCTGCGCGTCTCGATTCCTGATGAAGCGGCAGGCATCGCCGAGATCAAGGATTATCTGGGCACCGCACCCGACCCGACCTATGGCACGCAATTGCAGGACTTTGCCCTGCCCGGCCTGCCCGCCGAATACCGGTTGCAGATCGACTATGAAGAACGCGCCGTGACGCTGGCCGATGGCACCACGGTGATGCTGCGCGATCCGACCTACACCGCCGCCGATCTGGGCTATGGCCCGCTGCACCCGCAGGCCATGCTGTCGCCGCGCGTGGCCCCGCAGATGATCGGGCTGGGCCTGCTCGAGACGATCCCCGCCGCCGACATTCTGGCGCTGGCCGATCCCGACGACGCAAACGGCGACGGCATTTCGGGCCGTCCCAACATCGTCTGGTCGGACGAGTTCAACCGCCCCATGCTGGGCCGTTTCGGCCTGAAGGCGGGCGCGCCGACGGTTCTGCAACAAAGTGCCGGGGCCTTTGCCGGTGACATCGGCATTTCCAACCCGCTGTACCCCGATCCCTTTGGCGAATGTTCGACCATTCAGGATGCCTGCCGCAAGGCGCCGCATGGCGACGGCGACGCGCGCGGATTCGAGATTGACCAGGAAGGGCTGGACCTTGTTGTGTACTATTCGCGCAATCTGGCCGTGCCCGCGCGGCGCAATGTGGGCGATGCGCAGGTGCTGCGCGGCAAGCAGGTGTTTTACGATACCGGCTGCGCGTCCTGCCACCAGCCGTCCTTTGTCACCAGCCGCCTGACCGACCGCCCCGAACAAAGCTTTCAGTTGATCTGGCCGCACACCGACATGCTGCTGCACGACATGGGCCCCGGACTGGCCGACAACCGCCCCGAGGCCGTGGCCGATGGCACCGAATGGCGTACGGCACCGCTGTGGGGCATCGGTTTGACACAGCAGGTGTCGGGGCATACGCAGTTCCTGCACGACGGGCGCGCGCGGTCGCTGCTCGAGGCGATCCTGTGGCACGGCGGCGAAGCACAGGCCGCCCGCGACCGCGTGGTGAACATGCCCATACCCGACCGTGATGCGCTTGTATCCTATCTGGAGAGCCTTTGATGCGCCTAGCTATCCTTGTTGCCCTGCTTCCCCTGTCGGCCATGGCCGACGATCGGGTGGATGCGGCCCTTGACCAGCACATTCTGCCCGCCTTCGCCCATCTGACGGACAGCACCGCAGCCCTTGCCGCTTCGGACGATTGCGCGCCGGTCGCGGCCTGGGCGCAGGCATCGGACGCATGGCAGGCGGTGTCGCACCTGCGCTTTGGCCCGACGGAAGTGAACAATCGCGGCTTTGCGCTGGCCTATTGGCCCGATCCACGTGGCGCCACGCCCAAGGCGCTGAACACCCTGTTGGGCGAAAATGCCCCTGCGGTGGCCGATGCATCGGTCGCGGGGCGCGGGGTCTATGCGATGGAGTTCCTGTTGTTCGATCCCGCCTATCCCGCCAGCGACGCGCGCTGCGCGCTGGTGCAGGCGCTGGCGGCAGATGCAAACGACACGGCGACGGCCATCGCGCAGGACTGGAATGACCGCTATGCCGCCCTGCTGCGCGATCCGACGAATGCGACCTACCAGTCCGAAACCGAAGCCTTGCAAGAGCTGTACAAGTCCCTGCAAACCGGTCTTGAGTTCACTTCGGACACCCGCATTGGCCGCCCCTTGGGCACCTTCGACCGCCCCCGCGCCACCCGCGCCGAGATGCGCCGGTCGGGACGGTCGCTGAACAATGTGGTCGTGTCGCTGACCAGCCTGCAACAGCTTGCCCGCGCGCTGGCCTCCGAAGACGCGGACCTGACGTCCCAGATCGACGCGGCATTTGACAAGGCGCTGGCCCGCGCCGACGAGATTGCGCAGATCGACGGCGGTGCGGATTTCAGTCTGGTCGATGAACCGCAGAACCGGCTGAAACTGGAAGTGTTGCAACAGAACATCGACAGCATCCGCGACCTGCTGGCGATGAAGCTGGGCCCACAACTGGGCGTCAGCGCGGGCTTTAATTCATTGGACGGAGACTGACATGGCAAACCGCCGTCAATTCCTGGCGGGGCTTCTGGCCTCGGGGTTGGCCCCGGTACCGACATGGGCCGATGCGGGCAGCCCTGCGTATCTGTCCGCCGCGCGTCTGCCGGATGAAAGCTATGTCCTGACCGGACTGGACCGTGCGGGGGCCGAACGGTTCCGCATCCCCCTGCCTGCCCGTGGCCATGCCGCCGCTGCCCACCCGACGCGCCCTGTCGCCGTGGCCTTTGCCCGCAGGCCGGGCCGCTTTGCGCTGGTGCTGGATTGTCGCGATGGCGCGGTGCTGGCGCGACTGGACAGTCCAGAGGGGCGGCATTTCTACGGGCACGGCAGCTTTGACGCATCGGGTCAGTATCTGTTCACCACCGAAAACGACTATGACGCAGGCGAAGGGCGCATTGGCGTCTGGGACGTGGCGGCTGGGTACACGCGCATCGGCGAATTTGCATCGGGCGGGATCGGTCCGCATGACATCAAACTGCTGCCCCAAGGTGGCTTTGTCGTGGCCAATGGCGGCATCGACACCCATCCAGACAGCGGGCGGCTGAAGCTGAACCTGCCGACGATGCGGCCCAACCTGGCCTACCTGACCGAAGACGGCGAAATGCTGGATATGATTGAGCCGCCCCACCATCACGCATCGACCCGCCATCTGGCGGTGCGCGCCGACGGGCTGGTGGCCGTGGGGATGCAGTGGCAGGGCGATATTGCGCAATCTCCGGCCCTCGTGGGTCTGCACCGGCGCGGCGAGCCGCTGCGCCTGTTGGGCGATGCCGCGGCGCTGGAAGGCTACGTCGGCAGCATCGCCTTTTCCGGCAACGGCACGCAGGTGGCCATCACCTCGCCGCGCGGCGGCACGTTGGAGGCCTTCGACGTGGACAGCGGCGCGCTGGTGCAGCGGCTGGCCGAAAAGGACGTGTGCGGCGTGGTCGCGGCCAAGGACGGATTGCTGGCGACGACGGGTCTGGGCCGCGTGATCCACGCCGACAGCAGCACGCAAGTCTTGCAAACGGCGCAACTGGCCTACGACAACCACCTGATCGAGATTGCACCGCAGGTTTAGGCGCTGGACCCGCTCAGCCATCCGTGCGCCGCTGCCAGCTTATCCTGCACGGTCTGGCTGTGCACAAACGGATAGATGTCATCGTGCCCGATGGACCGGTTCACGTGGTTCAGCGCCAGCCCGTAGGCCCCCGCCGTGTCGATCAGCGCCTTGGCGTCGGTTTCGGCATAGGCGTCGTATTTCAAGTTGTTCAGCACCGGCAACGTCAGCCCCGCCTCGACCGCGCTGTCCAGCATGTCGGCCAGATGCATCACATGGGCCGAGGTTTCGGCCCAATCCTCGTGCGCGTGGGCCGAGGCATAGGGCGTGATGAACCGGCTGATCCAGTCAGACGGCGTGCCATTGGCATAGTGACGTTTCAAGGCATCGCCGTAATCGGCCTGCGGATCACCGAACACGCCCGTGAACTTGCCGACAAAATCGGGATGCGCGGCGGCCAGACGTTCAAACAGGAAATGCGCAATCTCGTGCCGGAAATGCGCGGTCATGGTGCGCAGCCGTTCGCTCAGCGCTTCGCGGCGGCGAACCTCCTCGATGGGGTCGGCCTCGGCCAGGTTGATGGTGACCAGCCCGTTCTGGTGGCCCATGATGATGTTGGTGTGCCCCTTGGCCGTATCCTCGGACAGCAGGTGAAAGCGCGGGTTCGGTCCGGTGTCTGCATCGGTGAACCACCCCCAGCGGCCCAGTGTCGCCAGCACCCAGCGTTTCGATGCCTCGGCCCGCGACCACAGCGCCAAGTTGTCACCCTGTTTGATGTCGGGCACGACCTCGGTCATGGCGCAGGACCGGCAGAGGCCGGTGTCGGCTTGTTCCGCCACCCAGTTGCAGCCGATCTGCGCCCGGTTGGCGCAGCTTTGCGCGTCCGGCACAAAAGCGTCACGCTCGGGGTCATAAACCAGGGTGCTGCCGCAGATGCACCGCTGGTTCGAGAAATAGGCGGTGGCACGGCAACTGGGGCAGGCATAGATGCGCATTGCGTCAAATTCCGTTCAAAAAGGGTTGGTGCGGGGCTGCGACGTTCGTTTGACGCCTCATCAGACCCAAGACGGCGTTCAGGCCACCACTTTGACATCAACCGACTGCGCCGTGGTCTGGTTCCCCGCCGAACGCAAATGACCGATGTCGGGGCTGACATCAGCGTAATCCCGCCCGTAGCCCACCACGATATGATCGGTGCCGACGATGCAGCGGTTGGTGGGGTCGTATTCCACCCATCCCAGCGCGGCACCGCACCACGCCTTCACCCAGGCGTGCATCGCATCGGCCCCTTCCAGACGGGTGCCGCCCTTGGGCGGGATCGTGCGCAGGTAGCCGCTGACATAGCCTGCGGGGATGCCCAGCGACCGCAGCGCCAGGATCATGATGTGGCTGTAATCCTGACAGACCCCGCGCTTTAGCTTGAAGGCATCGACGGGGTTGGTGTCCACCGTGGTGGCCGTCGCGTCAAATGTCATGAATGTGTGCAGTGCCTCGCCCAGCCGCACGACCGTGGTGGCCACGTTTTCGCCGTCGCGGCGCATGTCGCGCGCAAAGGCCGAGATTTCCGAATTCGCCTGCAAACGCGGCGATGGGCCCAGAAAATGCGTGGGCGACAGCGGCCCCATCTCGCGCACATCCGCCAGTTCCACCGCCAGTTGGTCGGCGCTCAGCGGAAAGTCCAGCAGCGGCGCAGGTTCCTGCACCACCACGCGGCAGGCCATCGAAATCACCATCTTGCTGTGCACATCCGAATGCACAAAGGTTGTGGTCTGGTTGCCAAAGAAATCGACGCTGTCGAATTGTTCGGACGGCTGCGGCGTGATCGTCAGCATCGACAGCTTCAACTGCTGGCGCTGTCCCAGCGCGCGCGGCACCACGCGGACCACATGCCGCCCGTTGCCCGCAGGCAATTGGTAGGTGTGGGTCAGGGACAGGCGAATGTCATATTCCATCGCTACACCAGATAGGTTTCGGTCAGCGCATCGGACAGCGCCCACAATTCGGTCTCGATCTGGTCGAACATCGCGGGGGTCAGCCGGTCGGTGGTCACCGTGGCCAGTTGCGTTTCCAAAAGCAGGATGCGCTGCGCCACCGCCCCCAGGACCGCGCCCCCGGTCTGCCCCGGCAGTTCCTTGATCTGCTGGTGGGCGCGGCTGACATGAAACCGGACCGAGCGGGGGTTGTTGCCATCCAGCGCCAACATGTGAAAGACCGACGCCCTGTCCGCCACAACCGAGAACCGCGCGCGGTGCGACACGATGCTGTCGCCCAGCTCCAGCGCCAGGTTCAGAGCGCCGTCGGGCGCGTCCGCGCGGCCCAGCGCGCGCAGCACCCGCACCATGCCGGCCGCCCGCTCAAGCGAGGTGCCAAGGCTCAGGAACCGCCAGCCGTGCGAGCGGTACATATTCTCGTGCACCAGCCCGCTAAAGCCGGTGATCTTGCGCAAAAGCAGGCTGATTTCCGACAGGATCTCGTCCTGTTCGACCTTGGTGCCGCGCAGGCGGTCCACATCCTGCACGATGTCTTTCAGCGCCTTCATCCCGTCGGGCGAAAAGCGGTCCCCGATCTTGGTTGCGGCGTGCAGTGCCTGATGCAGCGGTGTCTCGAACCGTTCGGCCATCTCGGCGACGTCGGCACTGACGCCGTACATCAGATGCTTGCGGATATAGCGCAGGATCGGCGCATCGGGGCGCAGCCCGTCGCTGATGCGGGCGAAATAGGCGCGAAACAGGCGCACGTTGAATTCCGCGCGTTCGACGTTGCGGCCCACCCAGAACAGGTTGTCCGCCGCCCGCGACGGCAGCGCCGCTTCCGAGAACGCGCGCGTCGGCGCATCGGCCTGCGGCGTCAGCAGGGTGGTTTGTGGCACCGGCGTGTCCGACACGATCCACACATCGGCCACCTGGCCCCCGCGCTGCATCGCCAGTGCCTTGGGGTCGTTGCCGCCGCTGACACGGGCATAACCGCCCGGCATCATCTGCCATCCGCTGGCGGTGCGCACCAGAAACACCCGCAAACACATGGGCCGCGCCACCAGACGGCCGTCTTCATAGACCGGCGTGGTCGACAGGGTCACGGTTTCCTGCCCCACCAGCTCGCGCCCCGAGGTTTGCAGCAGGCGCATCACATGGTCGGGAAAGCTGCCCTGTTTGTCCGCATCGAACACGAACGTGCCCGGATCGGCCATCAGCGGCACCGTGGAAAATGCCGAGCCGACCATCATCTGTTCGCAATGTTTGATCACATGGTCACGTTCGGCATCATGCCCGCACCACCACGTCGCAATGTTTGGCATGATCAGCGGCTGGCCCAGATGTTTGCGCGCGATCTTGGGCAGAAAGGCCATCAGCGCGCGGGTTTCCAGCACCCCCGCCCCTTCGGCGTTCAGCGTGCGCAGCGTGCGACGGCGCAGCGCGTCCAGCAGGCCCGGCGTGCCGATCAACGACCCCGCGTCCAGTTCCAGCGGGTCGATCATCGCCGCAGGCACGCGGTTCCACAGCAGGCCAATCGGCTTCGGCCCCGACACCGTGCGTACCATCGCCTGACCGTCCGTTACGATCAGATCCTCGCCCTCGACCAGCAGCAGCCCCAGATAGCGCGCAAGATAGGCGTGCTCGGCATAATGCTGGTTCATCGGCCCGGGGCTCAGCATGGCAATCTGTCCCGCGCCCTTGCCCTTCAGGTCGAACAGACGTTGCTGGATGTCCTGAAAAAAGCCCGCGATGCGGTGAACGTTGGCGTTGCTGAAAAAGTTCGGGAACACCCGCGTCAGCGCCACACGGTTTTCGATGGCAAAGCCGGTGGTGGTCGGCGATTCAACCAGATCGCTGATGACCCACCATTTGCCATCGGGACCGCGCCCGATTTCAAAGGACAGGAAGTTCAGGAAAGGCTCGGATTTGGGCTGCACCCCCATCATCGGGCGCAGCCACGCGGGGTTTTGCCCCAGCAACGCCGCCGGTATCTGCCCCGACCGGACCAGATCATTCGCCCCGTAGAAATCCTGCACCACATGTTCCAGCAGGTCGGCACGCTGCACCAGCCCTGTGCCGATCTCGGCCCATTCGCTTTCGCCCAGCACCACGGGAATATGGCTTAGCGGCCATTCGCGTTCGGACGACACGGTGTCGTCGTACTGGCGATACAGCACGCCGGCCTCGCGCAGATACTGGTCGCCACGGTCAAAGCGGTGGCCAAGACCGTCGGTCGTCAGCCCGCCCAGATGCTCCATCAGGTCCCGCCACGCAGGTTTCACCGTGCCGTCCGCGCCGATCATCTCGTCGTGGACGCCTGTTTGCGTGGTGTAATTGGCCAGCAGATCGTTCAGAGCTGCTGGCGGCTGGGTTTGTGCGCTGGCCATATCCGGCTGACTACAACCCCGGGCGTCGGCGCAGGTCAAGCGTGAACGGAAACTCGGGGTGCGGTATTTCCGACGGCGGCGTGAACGCACCCGTGGTGTGACCCAAGGGTTCGAACCGCGACAACCGCCGCGCCTCGGCCTCGTTGCCGTTCACCGGGAAGGTGTCAAAGTTGCGCCCACCGGGGTGCGCCACGTGATAGCGGCACCCGCCCAGCGACCGGCCCGTCCATATGTCGTAGATGTCGAATGTCAGCGGCGCGTCGACCTCCAACACCGGATGCATCGACTGCGCCGGTTTCCACGCCTTGTAGCGCACGGCGGCCACCCGCGACTGCGGCGCGCGGGTCTGGGCCAGCGGCACCACGCGTTTGTTGGCAGTGACACGGTAGCGGTCGGGGTTGGCCCCCGTCAGCTTGACCTGCAACCGCTCGACCGAGCTGTCGGTATAGCGCACGGTGCCGCCGATCGCGCCGGTTTCGCCCAGCACGTGCCACGGCTCCAGCGCCTGACGCAACTCCAGCGTCATCCCCTCGTAGGTCACCTCGCCGCAGAACGGAAAGCGGAACTCGGCCTGCGCTTCGAACCACATCGGGTCCAGCGCCATATCGTGCGCCTTCAGGTCGTCCAGCACCTCGACAAAGTCGTCCCAGATGAATTCGGGCAACATGAACCGGTCGTGCAATTGCGTGCCCCAGCGGGTCAGACTGCCGCTGATTGGATCATCCCAGCAGCGCGCGATAATGGCACGGATCAGCACCTGTTGCGCAAGGCTCATGCGTGGGTTGGGCGGCATCTCGAAGCCACGGAATTCGACCAGCCCCAGACGCCCGGTGGGGCCGTCGGGCGAATACAGCTTGTCGATGCAAATCTCGGTGCGGTGGGTGTTGCCGGTCACGTCAATCAGGCTGTTGCGCAGCAGACGGTCGGTCAGCCACGGCGGCGGCACATCGCCCTTGGTCGGCGGCCAGATCTGGTCCAGCGCAATCTCCAGCTCATACAACTGGTCATGCCGCGCCTCGTCGATGCGCGGGGCCTGGCTGGTGGGGCCAACGAAGGTGCCCGAGAACAGATAGGACAGGCTGGGGTGACGCTGCCAGAAATGGATCAGGCTTTTCAACAGGTCGGGACGGCGCAGGAACGGGCTGTCGGATGGTTTGACCCCGCCCACAACCACGTGGTTGCCGCCGCCGGTGCCGGTGTGGCGTCCGTCGATCATGAACTTGTCCGCGCCCAGACGGCACTGGCGGGCCTGCTCATAGACGATTTCGGTGGTGTTCACACATTCGGCCCAGTTGGCCGCGGGGTGAATGTTCACCTCAAGCACACCGGGGTCGGGGGCCACGCGGATCACCTCGATGCGCGGATCGCTGGGCGGGCTGTAGCCTTCGATCAGCACCTTGTGGCCGGTTGCACTTGCCGCAGCTTCGGTGGCAGCGATCAGCTCAAGATAATCCTCAAGCGTTTCGACCGGCGGCAGGAACACACACAAACGCCCGTCGCGCGGTTCAACCGAAATGGCGGTGCGCACGGACCCGCTCAGGTCGCCATCGCGGGCCATGGTCTGTTCCACAACCTCTTGCCCTGCGGTGGCATCGGTGCGGTGGGCCACGGCCTGCGGGCGGGCCGCGATCTCATCGGGATCGGCCAGCGGGGCGCGGTCATCCATCGGGTCCTGCGGGTTGATGAAAGGAAAGCTGGCCTCGGGGATATGCCGCAGCGTGCCCAGCGGCAGACGGTAGCCCACAGGGCTGTCACCGGCGACCAGAAACACTTTGCCGCGCCGCATGTTCCACACTTCGGACATCCAGCGGCTTTCGGCGCGCGCCTGCCAGCGTTGCACCGGCAGCACATAGCCCGCAGGCGTGGTCAGCCCGCGTTCAAACACCCGCGCGATGCGGGCGCGTTCTTCGGGGTCTTTCAGCTTGTTGTTCTCGGGGGTGACGTTTTCCGGCAGGTTGGCTTCCTTGATGATCCAGTCGGCGGGGTCCTCAAAGGCCGGCAGCACGTTGTCGCGCGGCACCGCCAGATGTTCCGCAATGCCGTCCAGCAGCGCCTTGGCATCGTCGGGGCCGACATCCTGATGCGTGTCTTCGCGGGCCAGCAGATCGGGGTTTTTCCAGATCGGCTTGCCGTCCTTGCGCCAGTACAGCGAAAACGTCCAGCGCGGCAGCGTCTCGCCCGGATACCACTTGCCCTGCCCATAGTGCAGCAGCCCACCGTTCGAAAACTTGTCCTGCAAACGGCGGATCAGCTTGTCCGCCAGCACCCGTTTGGTCGGACCGACCGCATCGGAATTCCACTCGGCGCTTTCAAAGTCGTCGATGGACACGAACGTCGGCTCGCCGCCCATGGTCAGCCGCACGTCGCCGGCCTCAAGCCGTTTGTCGATCTTCTGGCCCAGCGCGTTCAGCGCATCCCACGATTCGTCCGAGAACGGCTTGGTGATGCGCGGATGTTCGGCCGTGCGCTTCACCTGCATGTCGAACGAGAATTCCACTTCGGCAAAGCTGGCGACACCGGTGATCGGCGCGGCATTGGCGTAATGCGGCGTCGCGGCCAGCGGAATATGGCTTTCGCCGGCCAACAGCCCCGATGTCGGGTCCAGCCCGATCCAGCCCGCACCGGGCAGATACACCTCGACCCAGGCGTGCAGGTCGGTGAAATCATGGTCGGTGCCCGCAGGCCCGTCCAGCGCAATCAGGTCCGGTTTCAACTGGATCAGATAGCCCGACACAAACCGCGCCGCGATGCCCAGATTGCGCAGGATCTGCACCAGCAACCAACTGCTGTCGCGGCACGACCCCGACGCGCGGCCCAGCGTCACCTCGGGCGTCTGAACGCCGGGCTCCATGCGGATCTCATAGTTGATCTCCGATGCCAGACGCATGTTCAGCCCGACCAGAAAGTCGATCGTGACCATCTTGTCCCGCGACACGGTTTTCAGGAAGGCCTCCAGCTTGGGCGTCAGCGGCTCGGTTTTCAGATAGATCGACAGATCGTCCGCAATCTCTGCCCCGTAGGCAAAAGGAAAATCCTTGGCGCTGTCCTCGACGAAGAAATCAAAGGGGTTATAAACGGACATATCCGCCACCAGATCCACCTCGATCTTGAATTCGCGCACGGGTTCGGGGAACACCAGCCGCGCCATCCAGTTGCCATAGGGGTCTTGCTGGTGGTTCACGAAATGATCCACCGGCGACACGGACAACGCGTGCGAAATCACCCGCGTGCGCGAGTGCGGCGCAGGACGCAGGCGGATGATTTGCGGCCCCAGCGTGACCGGCCGGTCGTATTTGTAATGGGTCAGGTGATAGATGCTTGCGGTGATCGACATGGGTATCTCCTTTCGCACACCATCGCGCGGCGCATGGGGCGCGGCAACGTCTAAGGTGCGGATTATCGGACAATGTAGCGCCGCGGCGGGGCAATTGCGACCAATCGCTTGAAAACAGAGCAAAAGCCGTGATGCCCCGCCACCAAAGCAGCGCCCATCCTGGATCGCGTGCGCGCCACGCCTCCGGGCTGCGCACAAATTTACCGACAATGCGATGCTTCTTTCGCCCCGGATTAATGGTTTTGAAGCCTTTGACCGCCAGTGTCTGCACCAATACTTTTTCATTCACTATGCACGGATGTGATAATGGCTTGGTTCAAGGGAAAAAATCCCGAGTTGGATATTCTGAAACGCGAAATGCAGGCATTCGAGAATTCGCACGTCATCGCGCGCCTTGCACCAGACCGGACAATCCAGTCGGTCAATGACAACTTTTGCGCGGCTCTGGATGTCGCGCCCACAGACATCATTGGCAAAAATTACGAACATATCGTTCGCCAAAAGGACCATACCAAGCCCGAATTCATGGAAATCTGGAAATCTGTGGAAAGCGGCAAAACCACAAATCAGATCGTGCCCCGGCTAAATGCGCAGGGCGACGAAATCTGGTTCGATGCGACCTATACCCCGATCATGAAACCCGACGGCAGCCATGATTACACCATCGTTGTCGCCCGCGAGATCACGGGGATGCACATGCGCCGCCGTGACAATCGCAGTCAGGTTGATGCGCTGAATCGGTCGATGGCGGTGATCGAATTCGACCTGTCGGGCAAAATCCTAAGCGCCAATCAATTGTTTCTGGACACCGTGGGCTATACCCAGGAAGAGCTTAAAGGTAAGCATCACAACATATTCATGCCACCCGAAGAAATCGGAACGCCCGAATACAAGGGGTTCTGGAAACGGCTTGGCACCGGCGCCTCGGAAACAGGGCAGGTAAAACGCATCAGCAAAAGCGGCAAGGCGTGCTGGCTTCAGGCGACCTACGAGACATTGCTTGACCCCGAAGGGCGGCCTTTCAAAGTGGTCAAATACTCTTTTGACATCACTGAGGCACGCGACATGGAGGCCGATGCAAATGCGATGGTCAGCGCAATCCAGAAAGTGCAGGCGGTGATCGAATTCGACCCCAAGGGCAAAATCCTGCACGCCAATGACATTTTCTGCGAAACAATGGGGTACGAGGCAAAAGAAATCGTCGGAAAAAACCACAGGCTGTTTGTCACCTCTGACCATGCAAAAAGCACGGAATACCAGACATTCTGGGAAGATCTGCGGCGCGGCGAAGCCAAGGATGGCGCTTTTGAGCGTATCGGAAAGTCTGGCAGTACCGTGAACCTCCGCGCCAGCTATAATCCGATCCGCAACGCCGCAGGCGAGGTGGTGAAGGTTGTTAAATTCGCGGTGAATACCACGCCCTATATTCGCACCGCCGATGCCATGCAGGCGGGGCTCAGCAGCCTTGCTACGGGCGATCTGACGGTGCGGCTGACCGACGACCTGGGAGAGTTTGACAACATCCGCGTGCAGTTCAACAACGCGGTCGAGCGGCTTGACAGCGTTCTGGCGGGCGTTTTGCGACAGGCGCTTGAGGTCACACAAGAGGTCGCTTCGATCTCGTCCGGCATGAACGACCTGTCCAACCGGTCGGAACGACAGGCCGCCACGTTGGAAGAAAGTGCAGCCGCGCTGGAAGAACTGACGTTCTCCGTCAAAAGTGCGACAGAGATGACCAACGACACCAGCCATCAGGTCCAACAGGCCAAAGAGCAATCTGAACGCTCCAGCGTCGTGGTCGGGGACGCGATCAGCGCCATGAACGTGATCGCGGAAAGCTCGCAATCCATTTCTCGGATCACCAGCGTGATCGACGACATCGCCTTTCAGACCAACCTGCTGGCGTTGAACGCAGGCGTGGAAGCCGCGCGTGCAGGCGAAGCGGGACGCGGCTTTGCCGTGGTGGCATCCGAAGTGCGCGAACTGGCGCAGCGATCGTCCGAAGCTGCCCGCGAAATCGCCCAACTGATCGAGGATTCGAAACGTCAGGTTGGGCGCGGGGTTGATCTGGTGGGTCAGGCCGGCGAGGCGCTGCATTCCATTGACACCACAGTCACGGAAATACGCGACAGCATCCTGCACATCGCCTCGGCCGCAGCCGAGCAAAGCAGCGGCTTGCATGAAATGAACAGTGCCGTCGGTGATCTGGACCGCGCCGTGCAACAGAACGCGGCAATGGCGGGCGAAAGTTCAAGTGCGGTACAACTTTTGCAAGCGGGTGTGGATTCGATGACCCGGGATGTCGGCTATTTCAAATGCTCAGGCGCCACCCCCGAAGCTGCACCGATGGAAAAGCGGCTCGCAAGCTAGCTTTTTCAAACGCTTCAACAGCGGTCATCGCGAGGATCACCGCCGAACCTGTTTGATCTTGGCACGATTGGCTATAACTCCTTTGTGAAACATGCCAAAACCAGCGTGTTAGCAAAAGGCTGCCAACGTGCCAGATCAGATTTCGCCCCTTATCCTGTTCCGAAACCAGACTTTTCGCTCTCTTTGGATATCGGCTCTGGCCTCGAACTTTGGCGGTCTTGTGCAAGCGGTCGGCGCCGCGTGGCTGATGACATCGCTGTCGGATTCACAAAACATGGTGGCGCTGGTGCAAGGGTCGGTGGCGCTGCCGATCATGATTTTCTCGCTGTTGGCAGGGGTGTTTGCCGACAACTTCGACCGCCGGCGCGTCATGCTGATCGCGCAGGCATTTATGTTCTGCGTGTCGATCATCCTGACCTTCATGGCATTCGAAGGCTGGCTGTCGCCATGGCTGCTGCTGGCGTTCACCTTTCTGATCGGTTGCGGCACGGCTTTGCACAACCCGTCGTGGCAGGCCACCATGGGCGACATCGTCTCGCGCGAGGAACTGCCCTCGGCGGTGTCGCTGAACAGCATGGGGTTCAACCTGATGCGCAGCGTCGGCCCGGCTGCGGGCGGCGCAATCGTGGCCATCGCCGGGGCCGCGGCCGCCTTTGCCGTCAACGCGCTTAGCTACGTGGCCATTATCCTTGCCCTGCTGCGCTGGAAGGCCCCGGTGCGCGACACCCACCTGCCCCGCGAACCCATGGGCAGCGCCTTTGCCGCCGGGCTGCGCTATGTGGCGATGTCGCCAAACCTGATGCGGGTCATCCTGCGCGGGTTCTGGTTCGGCCTGTCGGCCATTGCCTTGCTGGCCCTTCTGCCGGTCGTGGTCCGCGAAACGCTGAACGCCACCGCCTTTGTCTACGGCGTGATGCTGGGCTGCTTCGGAATGGGGGCTGTCGCCGGTGCCTTGTCCAACGCCAGCCTGCGCAACCGCTTTACCAACGAGATCATCGCGCGGGGCGGCTTTGTCGTGTTCGGGCTTAGCTGCGTCCTGCTGGCCTTTAGCGTGCAACCGGTCCTGTCGGGGGCCGCGCTGATGTTGGCAGGGGCGGCGTGGGTGCTGGCGTTGTCGATGTTCAACGTCACGATCCAGCTTTCGACGCCGCGCTGGGTGGTGGGGCGCGTCATCGCCCTGTACCAGACCGGCACCTTTGGCGGCATGGCGGCGGGCAGCTTGCTGTGGGGGGCCATCGCTGAACGCACCGGCAACGCCGAAGTCGCATTGCTGGGGGCCGCCGGCATGCTGGCGGTCGGCGCGCTGATTGGCCTGCGACTGCCCTTGCCGGAATTCAGCGGCCTGGATCTGGGCCCGCTCAACCGCTTCAAGGAACCAGCCACGCGATTTGACCTGAACTATCGCAGCGGTCCGGTGATGGTCATGGTCGACTATGAAATCGCGCAGGAAGATGTCCCCGAATTTCTGGCCGCGATGAGCCTGCGGCGGCGCGTGCGCATTCGTGACGGCGCACAACAATGGGCGCTGTTGCGCGACCTGCACCAGCCGGATCACTGGAGCGAAAGCTATCATGTACCAACTTGGGGCGAATATGTACGACACAACGAACGGCGCACCAAGGCGGATGCCGCCCTGTCGGACCGCCTGCGGGTGCTGCATCGCGGCGAAGGATCGCCGTCGGTGCACCGGATGATCGAACGTCAGACCGTTCCGCTGCGCGACGATATGCTGCAAAAGGACTGAACGCGCCCAATTCGCAAAACCAGCCGACTGATAAAACCCGCGACGTGGGTGGACTGTTCGCCGCCCATCGGCCAGGGCGCGCATCGGCCCGGATACACCCGTTGGGGGAACTTTGGCCGCGCCTTGTGCGTTTTTGATGTGGAGGAGAACACCATGTCATTTCGCCGCGATTACATCACCAAGCCCATCTTCAAATGGGCCAAAACCGCCCTGCCCGCCCTGTCCGAGACCGAAGCCGAGGCGATTTCGTCGGGCGATGTGCATTTCGAGGCCGAGCTGTTTTCGGGCAAACCCGACTGGTCTGTGCTGCGCGACATGAAGGCGCCGACATTGACGCCGGACGAACAGGCCTTTGTCGACGGGCCGTGCCGCGTGTTTTGCGACATGCTGGACAGTTGGCAGATTGACCAGGTGGCAGGTGACCTGCCCAAAGAGGCGTGGGATTACCTGCGCGCCAACGGGTTTTTCGGCATGATCATCCCCAAGGAATATGGCGGACTGGGCTTCTCTGCCTATGCGCATTCCGAAGTAGTGCGCTATATTTCCAGCCGGTCGGTGGCGGGTGCGGTCACGGTGATGGTGCCCAATTCGCTTGGCCCCGGCGAGCTGATCTTGCAGTTCGGCACCCAAGAGCAGCGCGACGACTGGCTGCCGCGTCTGGCCTCGGGCAAAGAGTTGCCTGCCTTTGGTCTGACCAGCGAAGACGCAGGTTCGGACGCCTCGGCCATGGTGGACGAAGGGGTGATCTGCAAACAGGACTGGCAGGGTCAGGAGGTTCTGGGCATCCGCCTGAACTGGGCAAAACGCTATATCACCCTGGCACCCGTGTGCACCGTTCTGGGGCTGGCGTTCCAGTTGCGCGACCCCGAGGGGTTGCTGGGGGACACACCCGACATCGGGATCACCTGCGCACTGGTGCCCACCGATCTGCCGGGCGTCGAAACCGGCCGCCGCCACCTGCCGTCCGGCACGATGTTCATGAACGGGCCGACCACCGGCAAGGACGTGTTCATTCCGCTGGAAAACATCATCGGCGGGCCGGATTACGCTGGCAAGGGCTGGATGATGCTGATGAGCGCGCTGGCCGCAGGGCGCGGCATTTCGCTGCCGTCGCTGTCGGCTGCGGGCACGGCGCTGGCGGCGCACACCACGGGGGCCTATGCCCGCGTGCGCAAGCAGTTCAACATGCCCATCGGCCTGTTCGGCGGCGTGCAAGAGCCGATGGCGCGGATCGCGGCCAATGCCTATACCATCGACGCCGGTCGCCGTCTGACCACCGCCGCGCTGGACGAGGGGCACAAGCTGGCGGTGATTTCCGCGATCATGAAATACCACGCCACAACGCGGATGCGTGAAAGCATCAACGACGCGATGGACGTGCATTCGGGCAAGGCGGTGATCGACGGGCCTCTGAATTACCTGCAACCGCATTACCGCGCCATTCCTATCGGGATCACGGTCGAGGGGGCCAATATCGTCACCCGCAACCTGATCATCTTTGGCCAGGGCGCGATCCGGGCCCATCCACATCTGCTGGATGAAATGCAGGCCTTGCAGGAACCGGACCGCGAGAAATCACTGACCGATTTCGACAAGCACTTTTGGAAGCATGTGGGCCATTCGACGCGCACCTTCTTTCGTGCGTGGTGGTCGGGCTGGACCGGGCGCGGGTCGGTGCCGGACAATGCGGGCGACATTGCGCCGCTTTATGCACGCCTGTCGCGCTGGTCTGCGGCCTTTGCCGTGACGGCGGATATGGCGTTCCTGACGCTGGGCGGAGAGCTGAAACGCAAGGAAATGATCTCGGCGCGCCTGGGCGATGCGCTGTCTGAAATGTTCCTGGTGTCGGCGGCCCTGAAACGCTGGGAAGACGACGGACGGCACGCCGGGGATTTGCCGCTGGTGCAATACGCGGCCGAAGTGTCGTTCAACCGCATCGGACGGGCGCTGGACGAAACCATCGCCAATTTCCCCGCCCGCTGGGTGGGCTGGCTGCTGCGTCCGACACTGTTGCCACGGTCGCGGTCGCGCGGGCCGTCGGACAAGCTGGCCGAAAAATGCGCGATGATCCTGTACAGCCCCTCGGCCACCCGCGACCGGCTGGTGGGGGCGCTGCATCCGGGGGAACCCGACAGTGGGCAGGGGTTGCTGGATACGGCTTACCGCATGGTTGTCGACGCGGAACCGCTGACCAAACGGTTGCGCAAGCTCAAGCAATCGCCGGACGCGGCGCTGAAATCCGGTGCGATGACGCAAGGAGAGTTCGAACAGTTGCAACGCGTGAACACCGCCGTGCAAAGGGTTGTTGCCGTTGACGAATTCAGCCCCGAAGAAATTGCGGCGATGTTCCCCGACGCATAGGGTTTTCCAAACGCCCTTGCCGTTCAAGGCACCGTGACCGGCGCGGCCACACAGGCCGCACCGGTCCGATCATCAGATCACGACATTCAGATCACGACCTTCAGGTCACGATGGTCAAATCACATCGCGGGCAGGATCGTGATGTCGCGGATGTCGCCATCGACCCCTTCGACCATGCCGACGCCGGTGGCCGCACCGGTTTCCAGATCAACCGAATACAGCATGTTGCCGTTCACCAGCCAGGCCATGTTCTCCATCGCTTCGTTGGTTTGCACGTCAAAGGCATAGGTGTCTGCGGGCGCGTCGATGCCCAGCTTGCCGATTGCGCCCAATGTGCCGTCGTTGGGCGACACCTGCTGGATCACGGCGACGATGGTCGCGTCGATGTCGAACATCTTGGTCGCTTCGGGTTTGCCGTAGCTGTTGATATAGGCGGCAGCCACGATGGCGGGCTCTTCCCCGACGTGCATGTCGCCTGCCTGCCAGTCAAGGCTGCCATCGACGGTCACGGCACCGGTGTCGACATCCACACGGTGGTTGGTGGTGCCGGTCATAAAGCGCAGCTTGTCTGCGGCGGGGTTGAAATCGACGATCACCGGTGTGTCACCCAGCGGCAGGGCTGTGTCCATCACCGCCATTTCGGTGGCTTCGCCGCTGGCGGTGTCAATGCTGACGATGCGCATGTCAGGGGTCACGCCAACCAGCGTGCCGTTCGAAGGACGCAGGTCAATGCCCAGCAGGCTGTCAACGCCCGACACGTCCATCCTGCCCGAAACGGCCAGCGTTTCCGTGTCGAACATCACCAGCGTCTTGTCACCGACAAGGCCAACGGCGGGGGCCGCAACGGCAGCGGAAAGGGAAAGTCCAAGGGCGGTTGTTGCATATACGGCAGTACGAAGCATGAGAATTTTCCTTTGTTTTCGGTTCAATGCGGCACGGCGCCTTTCGCCGACCATGTCCCGAAGACACAAGGGCCGTGCATTTGGATGCAGGGATTTTGAAAAAAATTGCATCCGTCAGCGCCTGCGCCGTGTCTATCCTTTTGAAAGGCTCACAAATGGTGCATCAGGGGATCAGAACGATGGTGGACGGCACACCCCAAGCAAAGGCCGCGATCTATCTGACATCGGCAAACGCCTTGGGGCTTTGGGGGGCGCAGCGCATGACCGACGAACATATGCCACACGACAGGGCCGCGCGGCTGCGTCAGGCATTGGCAGATTGTGCAGATGGTCGCCAAAGCGGCATAGCGGCGATCCTTGAGATTGAAGGCCCCCAGTTGCTGGGCGTGGCATACCGTATGCTGCAACGCCACGACCTTGCCGAAGAGGCGCTTCAGGATGCGATGGTGCAGGTCTGGCGCAAGGCGGCCACGCAGGATGCCATTGCTGGATCGGCCCGCGGCTGGATCTATGCCATCCTGCGCAACCGCTGTCTGAATATCTTGCGTGACGGCAAAAGGCTGAGCATCATGGCCCCTGCCGATCTGGCGCTGGTTCAAGAGGCCCGCCAGCAGATCGTTCCGGTGGAAGACTGGGAAATGCTGGCGGGCCCGGGAAAGCTGCGCGATTGCCTTGGTGGGCTGGATGCGTCCAGCCGGATGGTCATCCTGCTGGCCTATGTCGCGGGGTTCAGCCACGGCGAAATCGCGGCGCGCCGGAACCTGCCCCTTGGGACGGCCAAGTCCCTGATCCGCCGAGGGCTGAGTGCCTTGAAGGAGTGTCTGTCATGACCGGTCTTTCTGACGATATCCGCGATCTGGCGTCGGACTATGTTCTGGGGCTGATGCCCGAGGGCGAGATGCGCCTGTTTGAAGAACTGATCGCGCGTGACCCTGAACTTTCCCGTCATGTCAGCAGCCTGCGCGACCAGTTGCTGCCGCTGGACCTGTCTGCCGCCCCCCGCGCCCTGCCCGAGGGGCTGGTTGAACGCACGCTGTCGATGCTGCACGCAGACGATGCCCCCGCAACCACGCCAGCGCCCCCCGCCCCGCCGCGCCCTGCAAACATCGCACGCGCGCCGCGTGGACGCATGGCCGGGGTTATCGCGGCGGCCATGATCGGGATTGCCTTCGGCTTTGGGCTAAGCTGGCTGCAACCCCTTTCCGAACCACAGGTCATTGCCGTGCTTCTGGACGATCAGGGCGTTCCGCAGGCCGTTGTCGAGGACTATGGCAACGACACCGCAACGGTGCGTTTCGTGGCCGACATCGACGTGCCCGCAGACAGATCGTTGCAGGTCTGGACGTTGCCAACGCCCGAAATTGGCGCGACATCGCTTGGCGTGCTTGACCGGACCGCCCCGACGCGGCTGACATTCGACCACCTGCCCGAGCCGATGGCACAACAGCTATACGAGGTCACGCTGGAACCGGTCGGCGGATCGCCCACCGGACGCCCCACCGGGCCGATCATCGGCAAGGGGTTTGCAGCACCGCAACTGTAACAATGCGCGTGGGGTTTGCGGGTATCTGTGGCGCCACAGGGCGTGTCGCAGATGACATTATCTTTCGCCATCAACACATTGAGATATAATAAAAATACCAGACCTGCGGGTTTTCGCCTATGCCATTTGCCAGAATCGCAAGCCGCCGGTAATGACTGTTAAAAAAGATGGGCAGTCACAAAATGTTTCAAATCAATAATGCGCGACGGGTTCCTTGCGCCATTCTGGCCTTGGGTATGCTGGTGTCAGCCTGCGCGAAAGAACCACAAGTCACGCACAGCGGGATTGATCAGGACCGCATGACGCTGGCCCTTCTCGAGGTCGACGCGAAACACAAACGCGGCGCGCGTGTGTGGTGCGTGCCCTTCGCCCGCGATCTGAGCGGTATCGAAATTTACGGCAACGCGAACCTGTGGTGGGACAAGGCCAAGGGGCTTTACCCGCGCAGCCAGGCGCCTGTGCCCGGCTCGGTTCTGGCGTTCAAGTCAACCGGACGGAACCCGATGGGGCACGTGGCGGTCGTCTCGCAGGTTCTCTCAGAGCGCACGATTCAGGTCGATCATGCCAATTGGGAAAAGAACATGGTCACCATGAAAATGCTGGCCGTTGACGTGTCGAAAGCGAACGACTGGACCGCCGTGCGCCTGGAAAGCGTTCCGGGCAGCCTGGGATCGACCTACGCGACGCACGGGTTCATCTACCCCGTAAACACCCAAACCCAGATCGCATCCCGCGATTAACGGCCGGGTCTGCGCCAGTCGGTGAAACCTTCACCGACTGGCGCTGCGATCACCGGAACGGGCGATCAGCAGCCAAAGCCGTCAGGCATCCAGCCCGCCGAAATGGAACGCCTTGGTTTCAAGATATTCCTCGATCCCCTCTTGCGCCCCTTCGCGGCCCAGCCCCGACGATTTCACGCCGCCGAACGGCGCCTCGGCATGGCTGACGACACCTGTGTTCAGCCCGACCAGCCCCACTTCCAACGCCTCGCCAAAGCGGAAGGCGCGGGCCATGTTGGTGGTGAAGAAATAGGCCGCCAGACCAAAGGGCGTGCCGTTGGCAATCTCCAGCGCCTCGGCCTCGGTCTCGAACTTGAAGATCGGGGCGACGGGGCCAAAGGTTTCCTCGTCCGCCAGTTGCATGTCGGTCGTGGCACCGGTCAACACCACCGGATCGGCATATTGCGCGCCCAGATCGCGTGCCTGTGTCGCGCGGCTGGCACCCTTGGACAGCGCATCGTCTACATGGGCGTTGATCTTGGCGATGGCTGCGGTGTTGATCATCGGGCCGATCATCGTGCCCTCTGCCGTGCCCGGGCCAACCGTCAGCGCATCCACGCGCTTTGCCAGGGCCGCCACGAACGCGTCATGAATGCCCGACTGCACCAGAATGCGGTTGGCGCATACGCAGGTTTGCCCGCCATTGCGGAACTTTGACATCATCGCGCCCTCGACCGCCGTATCCAGATCGGCGTCATCGAAAACAATGAACGGCGCGTTGCCGCCCAGTTCCAGCGACATTTTCTTCAGCGTCGGCGCGCATTGTTCTGCCAGCAGCGCCCCCACGCGGGTCGATCCGGTGAACGACAGTTTGCGCACCACCGATGATGCGGTCAGCGTCGCGCCGATCACCTCGGGGCGGCCGGTCAGGATGTTCAGCACACCGGCGGGAATGCCAGCGCGTTCGCCCAGCACAGCCAGCGCCAGCGCCGAATAGGGGGTGAAATCAGACGGCTTGATGACCATCGTGCAGCCAGCGGCCAGACCGGGGGCCACCTTGCGGGTGATCATCGCAATGGGAAAGTTCCACGGCGTGATGATCGCACAGACACCCACGGGTTCTTTCATGGCAAACAGCTTTTTGCCCGCGACCGGCGACGGGATGATGTGCCCGTTGATCCGCCGCCCCTCTTCCGCGAACCAGCGCACGAAGGACGCGCCATACATGACCTCGCCCTTGGCCTCGGCCAGCGGCTTGCCTTGTTCCTCGGTCAGGATCAGCGCCAGATCGTCGGCGTGATCCAGCATCAGCTGATACCACTTCATCAGGATATCCGCGCGCTCGATGTGCGTGCGCGCCCGCCAGCCTTTCATCGCCTCTTCGGCGGCGGCGATGGCGGCTGTGGTTTCCTCGGCGGTGCTGTCTGGCATATGCCCCATCACGTCGCCCGTTGCGGGGTTCGTGACCGGCATATCGGCGCGTGCAAACCACGTGCCGTTGATCAGCGCCGCCTCGCGGAACAGATCGGGGTCGGTCAGGCGGCTGCGCAGATCGGCAGTGATGGGATGGTGCAGGGTCATGGTCAAGCCTCCAGCGCGGCGCAAATGGCCGCTGTTATGTCATCGGTTGTGTTCTGGCCCTGACGCGTGCCAATGCCCTTGGCGGTTGCGGCTTCGATCGCGCCCAGCACAGCGGCGGCGGCGTCCGTTTCGCCCAGATGCTCCAGCATCTGCGCGCCGGACCAGATCGCGGCAATCGGGTTGGCGATGTTCTTGCCCGCAATATCGGGGGCCGACCCGTGCACGGGTTCAAACATCGACGGGCCAGAGCGGTCGGGGCAAATGTTGGCCGAAGCGGCAAAGCCCAGGCCGCCCTGAATGGCTGCGCCCAGATCGGTCAGGATGTCGCCGAACAGGTTCGACGCCACGACGACGTCCAGATCTTGCGGGTTCATCACCATCTTGGCCGCCATCGCGTCGATGTGCATGTGGCTGACGGTCACCTCGGGGTATTCGGCGGCCAGTTCGCGCGTGACCTCGTCCCAGAACACCATCGAATATTTCTGTGCGTTCGATTTGGTCACCGACGTCAGATGCTTGCGCCGCGCCTGTGCCTGTTCAAAGCCGAACCGCAGGATGCGTTCGACGCCCACGCGGGTGAAGACGGATGTTTCGACCGCCACTTCGTTCGCCTTGCCCTGATGCACGCGCCCGCCGGCACCGGAATATTCGCCTTCGGTGTTTTCGCGGATGCACAGGATGTCAAATTCGGACGCCTTCAACGGCCCCTCGACACCCGCCAGCAGACGGTGGGGGCGGATGTTGGCGTATTGGTCAAACGCCTTGCGGATCGGCAGCAGCAGCCCGTGCAGCGACACGGAATCCGGCACCGTGTCGGGCCAGCCGACAGCCCCCAGATAGATCGCATCAAAGCCGCGCAGGGTTTCGATCCCGTCTGCGGGCATCATCGCGCCGGTCTTGACGTAATAGTCGCAGGACCACGGAAAGGTCTGCGGATTCAGCGCAAAGCCAAACCGTTTGGCCGCAACGTCCAGCACGGTCATCGCCGCATCGGTCACGTCAACGCCGATGCCATCGCCGGGGATCAGCGCGAGTTTGTAAGTGGTCATGTCAGTCTCCTTCAACGTGCGTGATCGGGGTTACAGGTCGATCAGCACCGATTTCTTGCGCCGGTTGGCGTGATAGGCTTCGCGGCCCAGGTCGTGGCCCAGCCCGCTGGATTTCCAGCCGGTGGTGGGCAGAATGTGATCGCGCGACCGGCCATAGCGGTTGACCCAGACGGTCCCGGCATCAAGCTTGCGCGTCAGGCGCATGGCACGGCTGAGGTCCCGCGTAAACAGGCCCGCGCACAGTCCATAGGTGGCATGATGCGCCAGCGCCATGGCCTCGTCTTCGGACGCGAAGGTCTGGAACGTCGCCACGGGGCCAAAGATTTCCTCGCGCACGGCGGGGTTGGTGCCCTCCACGCCCGTGATCAGCGTGGGCTGGTAATAGCTGCCTTCGTGATCGAACCGCGCAGCGCCGCATAGCATTTCCGCGCCTTGGGACGCCGATGCCTGCACGATGCTGTCGATCCGGCCCAGTTGCGTGTCGGAAATGATCGGGGAAAATCCCGGCTCGGACGCAAATGTGTTGGCGGGGCGATAGCGCGCGAAACGCTCGGTCAGCTTGGCGGCCAGTGCGTCGGCCACCTCGTGCGCCACGATCATGCGCGACCCGGACACACAGGCCTGGCCCGCGTTGGACATGATCCCGCGGTCCAGGCAATCCGCCGCCAGATCCAGATCGGCGTCGGCAAAGACCACCATCGGGCTTTTGCCGCCCAGCTCCAGCGTCATCGGCTTGATGCCGGTGCGCGCGATGTTCTCCATGATCGCGCCGCCCGCGCGGGTCGATCCGGTGAACGACACCTTGTCGATGCCCGCATGTCCGGTGATCGCGGCCCCCGTGGTCGGACCATCGCCCAGCACCACGTTGAAAATGCCCGCAGGGATGCCCGCGCGGATGGCCAGTTCGGCCATGAACAGGGTGGAATAGGGCGTCATCTCGGACGGTTTCAACACCACGGCATTGCCCGCAGCCAAGGCCGGCCCCAGCTTCCAACCGGCCATCGAGATCGGGAAATTCCACGGCGTGATCGCGCCGATCACACCGTAAGGTTCATCCGCGATATAGCCAAAGTGGCTGTCCGACACCGGCGCCAGCGCGCCGCATTCCTTGTCCGCAAGCTCGGCAAAGAAGCGGATTTGTTCAGCCGTCACCACGATGTCGCCTGTCAGCACATGCGCATAGGGACGCGACGAACAGATCGCTTCAAGTGCTGCCAGCGTTTCGGCTTCGGCCTCCATCAGATCGGCCCAGGCGCACAGGGCGCGGGTGCGGTCGCGCGGTTGCATCCCGCCCCAGTTCGACGTCCCAAGCGCGGTGCGGGCGGCCTGAACCGCGCGGTCCACCACATCCGCATCAGCGCAGGGGATTTCACCGATGATTGCACCGGTGGACGGCGACACGACGTTCAGCGCCGCAGCGCCAGCGACATATTCTCCGCCGATAAAATGCGCATTGGGAAGGGTCAGATCGCTGGGATCATAGGCAAAGGACATCGGGCACCTCGTATTGCAAGAATTACGTACAGGATCGCCGGAAATATGTACAAACAGGTGCTGAAAGTGTGGACTGCCCAGCATCATCCGCCATCAGACCGGCGGCGGCAGCAGATTATGTCGCGCGTGGGTCCGCCCCCTTGTCCAGATAGGCGTTGATCGGCGCCGGACGCACCGGTGGTTGCCCGCGCAGCCGTCCGATCTTGTCCACCGGAACACCGGCTTCGGCGGCCAGAACCTCGGCACCGGCAAGCTGGCAATAGCGCCCCTGACATCGCCCCATCCCGACGCGCGACAGGGATTTTGCACGGTTCGCCTCGGGGCCTGACAGCGGCAAGGTCGCGCGCAGGTCGCCGACGCTGATGCCTTCGCAACGGCACAGGACCGTGTCGGCGGGCAGATCGCGGACCATCTGCGCAGGCCACGGGAACGCCCGCTGCATGGCGCTGGCAAAGCGTTGCATCCGGCGTATTTCCTTCAGCTCGCGGCCCGTATCAGGCGCGGGCAAGCCAAGGTCCTGCAAACAGGCGCTGGCGGCGATTTTGCCGGCCAGTTCTGCGCCGTCTGCCCCCAGTATCCGCATCCCGTCGCCTGCCAGATACACACCCGTGGCGGCGCGGCCCATGGTGTCGGTCTGCGGCAGCCATTGGTGAAACACCGTGTCCCAAGCCATTGAAACACCTGCAAGATCGGCAAGATGCGTTTCGGCCCTGAGGTGCCAGCCAAGCCCCACCATATCGCAGGACGTCGCGTGATCGCGCCCATGTGCATCCTGCCAGTGGACCTGCGTCGGCCCTGTGGTGTCCGTCGCGATCCGCGTCAGCGTGACGCCTGCGTGATAGCTGCGCCCCAGCCCCGCGCGCATCACCGCACCACGCAAAGTGACACGCGGACGCGCCAGCGCCATGCCAATGACGCCTGCTGCCTGTGTGGTCAGCGGCGCGGTGTCCAGAACCGCCACGACCTGCGCACCTGCCTTGCGCAGTTGCGATGCAACCAGCGTCAGCAATGGCCCTGATCCGGCCAGCACCATCCGCCGCCCCAGCGCCACGCCCTGCGATTTCAGCGCGATCTGCGTGGCACCCAGTGAATAGACGCCGGCGCTTTGCCAGCCGGGCACGGGCGCCAGCCGGTCGGTGGCGCCGGTTGCAAGGATCAGCTTGTCATAAGCAAGGGTATCCACACCATCCGGCCCAAGCACCTGCGCGCCCTGCGCGCCAAGGGCCACAACAGAACTGCGCGGGTGATAGCTGAGCTGGCCCGCGTCCAGCATTCTGTCGAAACAACGGTGCAAATCCAAGGCCTTGTCCGCCTCTGACCCGTACAGTGTCTGCGGCGGCCGCGTGAATCCTTCGGGCGGGCGGCGATAGATCTGGCCACCGGCCCGCGCCCCTTCGTCCACGACGACGGGATGCAGGCCCGCTGCCACCAACCGCTGCGCCGCGCGGATGCCTGCGGGGCCTGCGCCGACGATCAGCACCCGGCTCATGGCGTATCTCCGGTTGCGGGCCATGCATCCGTCGCGGCGGACCGCAGACGCATGCCCGCTTGCAACACGGTCGAGCATGCCCGCAGGCGCGCGCCGTCCTCCTGCCAAATCCAGCAGTCCTGACAGGCCCCCATCAGGCAAAAGCCGGACCGTTTTTCGGGGCCGAATTCGGCCTGTCGCAGGGCACCGCGCGACATCAGGATCGCGGTCAGAACCGTGTCGCCTTCCAGCGCCGTCAATGCCGCGCCGTCAAAGGTGAACGACACCTTCGGGCGCGCCGTTTCGGCCAGCCGGACAAGCCGTCCTGTCATTCTGCGGCCTCTTTTCGGGGGGCCGCATGGGGCAACGCGGGGAACCGTTCGCAGACCTCGGCAAAGGCTGCGGTGACACCTTCGGGCCCTTTGCGGCCTTTCATCCGGCGGAAAATCTCGGTCTTGGTGAAGAACCGCCAGTGGATCGGCAGGTCGGCCAGGATTTGCGTCAGCAGGTCATAGGCCGCATCGGTCCACTGTGCCTCGTAACCCTCGCGTTCGGGGCCAAAGTGGAAATGCAGGGTGTGGGGCGTCATGGACGCACGCAGGGCCGTGGTTGCGTCTTCGTCCACCACGCCGTCGGTGATGACCACGCCATATTCGCGGCGCGCGGCCTCGACCGAGACATAGCCACCGACGACATCCCGCGCGACCCGCGCGGTGGGGCGCTGCAACGGATCACCGCGCCCGCCACCACCGGCCGAGCGGATTTCAAGCACGTCGCCCGGTTCCAGAATTGCGGTGTCGACATTGCCCAAAGGCCGCGCCTGTGGCGTGCCGGGGTTGATCATCATGTCGGACAGACCTGCGGCATGGCCGCCCAACGTGCCCCAGGGGCGAAAGAACGACCGGTCGCGGTTGCGCGCCGTGATGCGGGTATCGGGGGAAAAGACCCGGAACGCCATTTCGGTCGCCAGCCCCCCGCGCCAGTACCCTGCCCCGCCGCTGTCCTGGGCCAGTCCGTATTTCACGAACTCCACCGGCACTTCGGTCTCGGTGATCTCGATGGGGGTGTTTTTCAGGTAGGCGGCATCTGCGCCCGACCCGTTCGACCCATCACGGTGCGGCATCCCGCCGCCGCCGCCGACGACAGGATTGACCGCCGCGATCACTGTCTTCTGGGTGCGCTCGTCGCGGGTCATCACGTTGACGATACAGTTGTTGCCAGCGGGGGCTGCGGGCATCCGGTCGGGAATGGCCTGACTGAACGCACCAAAGATCACAGACCGCAGCCGCGCGCAGGTCAGCGACCGCATCCCCACGGCCGCCGGTTCAACCGGGTTCAAAACCGTGCCTTCGGGCGCAATGCAGGTGAAGGGCCGCGTCATGCCCGTGTTCAGCAACATGCGCGGGTTCAGCGTGTAAAGGACATAGTAGACCCCCACCAACAGGATGGTGTGGCGCGGGTTGCCGCCCGATGGCACGTTCAGCGACGACGCCAGTTGCGGGTCCGATCCGGTAAAGTCCAGCACGGCACTGTCGCCGGTGATCCGCAAGGTCAGCTTCAGGCGGCAGGGGTTCGCCTCGTCGCTGTCTTCGTCGGCATAGTCGGCAAAGACGTATTCACCGTCGGGTATTGCCCTGAGAATGTCACGCGCCTGCGCCTCGGACTGATCCATCAGCGCGCTGACACCTTGCAAAAAGCCGGCCTTGCCAAAGCGCGAGATCATCGCCTGCACCTTGCGTTCGCCGGTGCTGAGCGCGCCGGCCAGTGCCTTGATGTCGCCGATGTTCAGCGCGGGCTTGCGCACGTTGGTTTCCATGATCCGAAGGATTTGCGGGTCAAAGACCCCCTCGTTCACCAGCTTCATCGGGGGAAAGCGGATGCCTTCCTGATGAATTTCGGTCAGCGAGCGGGACAGCGATGCAGGCACCGCACCGCCCATGTCGGTGTTGTGGATATGCCCGCCCGCAAAGGCCACGATGTCGTCGCCGTCAAAGATCGGGCGCCACAGGTGCGTGTCCGGTGTGTGGGTGGCGACCTGACCGGAATAGGGATCGTTGGTAAAGGCCACGTCGCCCGGGCGGTAATCATCGACCATGGTGATCGCCGATCCGTGGGACAGGCCGGGATACCAGGTGGCCCCCAGATCCATGGGCACGGCAAAGGTGTCACCGATCTTGTCCATCAGCAGCACGGTAAAGTCCTGCGTTTCCTTGACAAAGGCGGAATGCGCGGTGCGGTGCAGGGTGTGGGCCATGTTTTCGGCAGCGGCGCGCGCGTGGTTGGCCAGCACCTGAAGGGTCATTTTATCAGACATCGGATTGCTCCACGAGGCTAAGGTGAATGTTCAGATGGGCGTCGACGTGGGCACGGGCACCCGGCGGGACGGCAAAGGTCGTGTCCTCTTGGGCCACAATCGCGGGGCCGTCGAACACCGCACCGCCGCCCAGTTGGGCACGGTCATAGATCGGCACATCACGCCAGCCGTTGATCCAGACCGGCACATGACGGTCCGCCGTGGCCTGTTCTTGCGTGGCTTGCGACACCGGGAACGTGGGCTTTGGCGCACCCCCGAGTGCGGAAAGGCGCAGGTTGACCAGTTCGACCTTTCCGTCGGGGTCTTCAAAGTCGTAGATGCGTTTGTGCGTTTGGTGAAAGGCCGCCGCGATCTGGTCGGCCGAGCCCAACCAGTCGGGGGACAGCGCCACCTCGATCTCGAAGCTTTGGCCTGCGTAGCGCATGTCTGCGGACAATCGCAGATCGGCGGTGCCCTCAAAACCCTGAGCGTCCAGCCATGCGCGGCCTTCGTCCGCCAGCGCGGCAAAGTCCTGTTCAAGCTGTGGCAGCGCCGCGTCTGTCAGCGGGGCATAGACCGTGCGGATGAAATCGCCGCGCAGGTCGGCCACCAGCCCCCCCAGCGCCGACACCACACCGGGGCGGCGCGGCGCGATCACGCGGGACATGCCCAGTTCCTGGGCCAGAAACGCGCCCAGCATCGGGCCGCCGCCGCCAAAGGGCATCAGGGCAAAGTCCCGCAGGTCGACGCCCGCGCGCGAGCACAGTTTTTCCACCTCGACGAACATTTCGGACACGGCGATGTCGATGATCGCCTGCGCCGTTTCCTCGATGCTGCGGCCCAGTTGGTCGGCCAGCACACCCACGGCCTGACGCGCCAGATCGACGTTCATGCGCAACTGGCCATAGGCCATTTCCGAATGCCCCAGCCAGCCGCACACCGCCAGCGCATCGGTCACCGTTGCATCGGTGCCGCCACGGCCATAGCAGGCCGGACCGGGGTTCGATCCCGCGGATTCAGGGCCGACGCGCAACACGCCAAGAGCGCCCAGCGTGGCAATCGACCCGCCGCCGATGCCGATCGAGCTGACAGAGACCGACGGGATGTGCAGCGGAAATTCTCCGACCTGTTCATCCGTGCCATATTGCACTTCGCCGTCCACGATCAGCGCAAAGTCCGCCGAGGTGCCGCCAATGTCCAGCGTCAGCACCCGCGCTTCGCCCGCCTGGCGTGCCAGCCACGACGCGCCGATCACACCCGAGGCGGTGCCGGACAGCAGCATTGACACGCAGTCGCGCCGCCCCTGCCCCGCGCTCATCAACCCGCCGTTTGAACGTGTCAGCATCGCCTTGGCCGGAACGCCCTGAGCGTCCAGACGGCTTTCCAGCGCGGTCAGATAGCCCGCAACGCGCGGGTGCACATATCCGTTCAGGATCGCGGTCGAGGTGCGTTCATATTCGCGGATCACCGGCCAGACCTCGGACGAGGTGAAAACGAACATCCCGGGTGTGGCGGCTTCGATCATTGCCTTGACCGCCGCCTCTTGGCCGGTGTCGCGCCAACTGTGCAAAAGCGCCACGATAACGCCATCCGCGCCGGCAGCCTGCGCCTGACGCGCGGCGTCTGCGACCGAGGCGGCGTCAGGCGCCAGTGCTTCGGACCCGTCGGCGCGCATCCGCACCGGCACGCCGAACACCATGTCGCGGCCAATCAGCGGATCGGGCCGGTGGCAGAACAGCGAATACATATCCGGCATCCGCAGCCGCGCCAGTTCGATCACGTCTTCGAAACCTGCATTAGTGATCAGCGCCAGTTTGGCCCCCTTGCGCTGGATGATCGTGTTGATCCCGACCGTGGTGCCATGCACGAAACGCGTGACATATGCCGGGTCCAGCCCCTCGCGTTCGGCCAGCAGGCGCAAACCGTCCAACAGTTCGGCCCCCGGATCGTCGGGCGTTGTCAGCACCTTGAGCGACGCGACACGTCCGGAAACCGTTTCAAGCGCGCAGAAATCCATGAAAGTGCCGCCAATATCGACCCCGATCTTCCAGTCGGGTTTGGGCTGTGTTGCGCCATCCATAATAACGTCCTTTCGTCAGGTGCGATGCGTTCGCGTCCAAACCATCAGAAAGTGCGGCAGGGGTCCAAGACCCATGCAGAGGCAGTCCATAAGTCGAACTTATGGCTGCGGGATCAACCGCTCGGCGCAAAGCTTGCGGATCTCGTCGCGCATCCCTTCTTCGGCGCGCGACAGGGTTTTGCCCGCCAGCGTCAGCAGGGACAAAGGCAGCTTTGGACTGTCTTGCAGCGGACGGGTGGTGACACCCTGAAACTGGTGCCACGGCATCAGCGCATCGACCACCGCAACGCCCAGCCCCGCCTGAACAAAGCCCACCGCCGAAATCGACACTTCGATTTCAAGCTGGGCGGAAAAGTCGTGGCCTTTCGCGCGCGCGGCCTTGTCCAGCTCGTCCCGCGGGCGGGTGGGGCTGCGATAGGAAATGACCGTTTCGGCTTGCAGGTCGGCAAAGGACACGGTGTCTTGTGCGGCCAGCGGATGATCATTGGGCAACAGGCAGCAAAAGGTGGTGACGCCCAGATGTTCGACCACGATGTCGGGGGTCATCTGATCGTCCATTGCCATGGCCAACGCCGCGTCGCCCGCGCGCAACAAGGCGATCAGCGACCCGATGGGGGCGACATGGCTGCGCAGCAGAACATCGGGGTATCCGGCACGGTAGCGGGCCAGAATGTCGGGCAAAAGCGACATCGCGGGCGGCACCGACGCCGCGACCCGCACCAGCCCCGCCTGACCCAACCGCAGATCCTGGGTCTTGCGCCGCAACCCCTCGAGACCTGCAAACAGCCGTTCGGCCTCGGCATGGATTTCCAGCGCCTCGGCGGTGGGTCGCAGTCGGCCCTTTTCGCGGTCGAACAGCTTGAACCCCAGCTCGTCCTCGCAATGCAGCAAGATCTGGCTGAGCGCGGGCTGCGATATGTTCAGCGACTGCGCCGCCCCGGTCACCGTTCCCACCCGCATCACGGCGGTGAACACTTCAAGCTGTCGCGCGCGCATGGCACCCCCATAAGTTCGGCTTATGACCTATATCATATCCGGTCTTTGACGCGGTGCCACCCTGTGCGGTCTGATGTTGGCAACAAATCACGCAAGGGGGCAAGCTGTGGATGTGATCGTTTTGGGCGGGGGATTGATGGGCACAAGTGCCGCGTTTTTCCTGGCCCGTCGCGGCATCGCTGTCACGCTGATTGACCCCAACGCCATTGGTGCCGGGGCCACCACCGCGTCCTTTGGCAACATCCGGCGCACGGGGCGTTTTCTGCCGCAAATGCCGCTGGCCCACCGGTCGCGCGCGCTGTGGGCGCAAACCGAAACACTGCTGGGCCGCGATGTCGAATTTCGCGCCACCGGCCATGTGCGCCTGATCTTTGACGAAGAAAGCCGCGCCGACATGCGCCGTTTTGCCGATGCCGCCGCGCCTTGGGGGCTGACGCTGGAAGAGCTGAACGCCACAGAGTTGCGCCGCCGCTTTCCGGGTTTGGGCGCGGATGCCATCGGCGCGTCGTTCTCGCCGCAGGACGGGTCGGCCAACCCGCGACTTGTTGCGCCCGCCTTTGCCGATGCCGCTGCGCGGTTGGGGGTGAATGTTCTGCCCCACACCAAGGTGCAGGCGATCACGGCAACCGATAGCGGCTTTGCCGTGCAGACCAGCCGAGGCACATTGCAAAGCGCGCTGTTGCTGAACTGTGCCGGCGCTTGGGGCAAGGCGATTGCCGCGCAGTTCGGCGAAGACGTGCCGTTGTCCATGCATGGCCCGCAAATGGGCGTGACCGAACCGCTGCCCCACCGCATCCTGCCGGTTGTCGGCATGTGGTCGCAAGAGATTGGCGCCTATCTGCGTCAGGTCGAACGCGGCAATGTTGTCTTTGGCGGCGGCGTTGCCCGCACGCCGGTGAACCCCGACACGGGCCACGCCACGGCCGATCCCGCCCGCCTGGCGCAGCAGTTGCGCACGGTGGTGCGCCTGGTGCCGTCCTTGCGCGATGTTGCGGTGATCCGACAGTGGTCGGGCTGCGAGGGCTACGTGGCCGATGACCTGCCCGTCATGGGGCCGTCGGGCACCACGCCCGGATTGTTCCACGCGTTTGGGTTTTGCGGCCACGGGTTCCAATTGGGCCCCGGCGTGGGTGACGCCATGGCCGAACTGATCGCGACGGGCAGCTGCGATACGCCGCTGGCCCCCTTTGACATCAAACGGTTCGCGGCATGAGGTCAGAATTTCGAAACCTTGCCCCATTGCGACTGGTCAAACCGGTTCAGCTTGTACTGGGCGGTTTCGGTGATCGGCTGGCGGTTCAGCACCAGATCAGCCACCAGATGCCCCACCCCCGGACCGATGCCAAAGCCGTGGCCCGACAGGCCCGCCGCCAGCGTCAGCCCCGGCACGCCGATGTCGGAATCGATCACCGGCACACCGTCGGGGGTGCTGTCGATATAGCCCGCCCAGCTTTGCTGCATCCCGACATCCTTCAACGCGGGCAACAGCGCGCGGGCGCGGCGCAATGCCTCGTCCACGTGTGCCTTGGACGGGCGCGGATCAAGGATGCGGTTGCGTTCCATCGGGGTCTGCTGGTCCAGCGCCCAGATCGCGCGGGTCTCGAACGCCGCCTTCCACGCCTGCAATCCACCCGGCGACAGGGATTTCCAGCGTTTGGCGAACATCGGCAGGAAATGCTTGGCGCCCAGGATCATCCGCAGTGTCGGATCGAAATGGCTGCGCCCGGACACCGCCACGGTGTAGCCGCCGTCATGACGCCGCGTGACCGACGCCGCCGCCGTGTGCAGCGCATCGGGCAAATCCCTGGGCACCGGGTTCAGCGACAGGATCGAGCTGCGGACAGAGGCCTGGGGGAAGAAAATGCCCGACTGGTGCAGGAAGCTGCCCGCCCAAGCGCCGCCCGACAAAACCACCTGGGATGTCTTGATCGTGCCGCGTTCGGTCACAACCCCCGACACCGCGCCTGCGCTGGTTTCAATCCCGCGCGCGGCGCAATTCTGCACCACCGTGGCACCGTGTTTGATTGCCCCTTGGGCGATCAGCGGTGCGGCGCGCGACGGGTCGGCAATGCCGTCTGTCGGGGACCAAACGCCACCAACCCACGACTGGCCTGTCGCGGCCCCGCGCGCGGTCGCCTGGGCGCTGTCCAACATGCGGGTGTCCACACCTTCGCCTTGTGCAAAGCGGCCCCAGTTGGCCCAGCCGTCCAGTTCGGCCTGATCATTGGACAGATACAGCAAACCACAGCGCCGAAAGCCAAGATCGGCGCCGATGTCTTCGGCCATCTGTTCCCACAGCCCCAGGCTTTTGGTCGACAGCGGCAATTCGCGTGCATCGCGGTTTTGCTGACGGCACCAGCCCCAGTTGCGGCTGGACTGTTCCGCGCCCACGCGCCCCTTTTCCAGCAGCACCACACGCAGACCCGCCCGCGACAGCCAATAGGCGGCGCTGACGCCGACAATGCCTGCGCCGATCACCACGCAATCGGCGTGTTCGGGCAAAGTTTCGTGTGTCTCAATCTGCATCAAAGGCGCGGGCATGAAGTTCTCCGATTTGTTGCCAAAACTTACGCCATCCTGTTCAAACACTTGTGCCGGATGTCACCACACAAACAGCATTTCATGTCGAATGCGGTTGACTATAAGGGGTGGCTGACGTTCACAAGGGGACACAAGGCGTGCAGACTCCGAAGGATAGCAAATGACAACCCGTTATAAGCTGGACCGGATTGACCTGAAGATTCTGGCCGAGCTTCAGCGCAATGGACGTATCACCAATGTCGAGCTGGCCGATCTGGTCAGCCTGTCGCCGTCGCCCTGCCTGATGCGCGTCAAAAAGCTGCAAAAGGCCGGGTACATTGTCGGCTATGCCGCGCGGATCGACGTGGCCAAGCTGGGCGATACGCTCACGGTGTTCACCGAATTCACCCTGAGCAACCACCGCCAGATCGACTTTGCCCGTTTTCAGGAGGCACTGGAAAAGGTGCCGTCCTGTGTGGAATGTCATCTGGTATCAGGTGGTTACGACTATCTGGCAAAATTTGTCACGTCGTCTATCGCCGACTATCAGAACGTGATCGAAGCCTTGATCGACCGAAGCGTCGGGATCGACAAGTATTTCAGCTTCGTCGTGATGAAGACGCCGTTTGTCAAAACGCAACTGCCCCTGACCGACCTGTTCGAAGATCGCATCTGACCGCGTTAGCGGTCAGAGAATTGCGCGATCAGTTCGGGGTCTTGTTCCAGCGAAGACAGCCAGCCGGTATCCAGTTGCGGGATCGACGAGATCAGAAGCCGCGAATAGGGGTGCGTGGCGTGCTGGGACATCTGGCTTGCCGGCAATGCTTCGACGACCACGCCCTTGTGCATCACCAGAACGTCATCGCAGATCGCTTCGACCGTCGACAGGTCGTGGCTGATGAACATGTAGCTTAAGCCCAGTTCGCTTTGCAGTTCTTTCAACAACTCAAGGATCGCTGCCGCGACGACGGTATCCAGCGCCGAGGTGATCTCGTCGCACAGGATTAGTTCGGGTTCGGCGGCCAGCGCACGCGCCAGGTTCACACGCTGCTTTTGCCCGCCCGACAGTTCGCCGGGCAAGCGGTGGCGCATGTTCGCGGGCAGATGGACCATGTCCAGCAGTTCGATCACACGCGCATCACGCGCCTTGCCGCGCAGGCCGTGGTAGAACGTCAGCGGGCGGCCGATGATGTTGGCGATGGAATGGCCGGGGTTCAGCGCGGTGTCGGCCAGTTGAAACACGATCTGGGCGCGGCGCAGGTCCTCTTTGGACCGGCTTGCAAGGTCGGGCTTCAATTCGTGACCATCCATCAGAACGCTGCCTTTGTAGGGCGGCAAGATGCCTGCGACCGCGCGGGCCAGAGTGGATTTTCCCGAACCGGATTCGCCAATGACCCCAAGATTGCGGCCCCGTTCCAGCCGGAAATTCACGTTCTCGAGGATCTTGGCTGCGGGCTCGCCGTTGCGGATGGTGCCATAGCCTGCGTACAGGTTCGACACTTCGAGAATGGGCGTCTTTTTGTCCTCTGCCGACACCTTTTGCGGCGTGCGCCCCGCAGGTTCGAACGCGGCCAGAAGCTCTTTGGTATAGGGGTGCTGCGGATCGTTCAGAATTTGCTCTGACGTGCCGACCTCTTGCACTTTGCCGCCGCGCAACACGACGATACGGTCTGCAATCTGCGCCACGACGGCCAGATCGTGGCTGACGTAAACGCCGGCACAGCCGCCGTCGGCCATCGCGGATTTGAACGCGCGCAGCACTTCGATCTGGGTGGTCACGTCCAGCGCCGTGGTCGGTTCGTCAAAGATCACCAGACGTGGATCGCCGATCAACGCCATCGCCGCCGACAGCCTTTGCAACTGGCCGCCCGACACCTGGTGCGGATAGCGGTCCCCGATGGTGTCCGGGTCGGGCAGCGCCAGTGCGCGGAAAAGCGCGATCGCCTTGGTGCGCGCCTGGGCCTTGGGCATCAGGTTGTGGATCGTCGAGATTTCGATCACCTGATCCATGATCCGTTGCGACGGGTTGAATGCCGCCGCAGCCGACTGCGGCACATAGGACACTTCGGTCCCGCGCATTCCGGCGCGCTGGCGGTTGGTCATCGCGGTCACGTCATTTTCGCCAATGCGGATCGTGCCGCCGTTGATCGAACAGCCGGGGCGCGTGTGCCCCATCAGCGACAGCGCAATCGTGGTCTTGCCCGAGCCGGATTCCCCGATCAGCGCCAGTATCTCACCCGGTGCGATGTCGAAATCGACGCCCTTGATGATCTCGACCTTGCGGTTCGCATCGGTGACCGCGCCGATCTTCAGATCGCGGACGCTGACAAGCGGGGTATCGTTGGTTGTCTGGGGCATCATTCGCTCCTGTCGCGGATACGGGTTGGCAGGTTGTCGATGAACATATTCACCGAGATGGTCAGCGACGCGATGGCAACCGACGGGAACAGCACAGCAGGTGCACCAATGCTAAGCCCTTCGATATTCTCGCGCACCAGTGCGCCCCAGTCGGCATTGGGCGGCTGAACGCCCAGGCCCAGGAACGACAGGCCCGACAGCACCAGCACGATAAAGACAAAGCGCAGGCCAAGGTCGGCCAGAACCGGCCCCAGGATGTTGGGGAAAATTTCGCGCAGGATCAGATAGGGGGTTGCTTCGCCGCGCGCGCGGGCGACCGTGACGAAATCCATCGTGTTGACGTTCACCGCCAGCGCCCGCGCAAAGCGGTAGGACCCGGGCATGTAGATCGCGGTCAGGGTCAGGATCAGGATCGGGATCGACGAGCCGACAGCCGCCACAACAACCAGACCGAACAGCAACGACGGAATGCCGTTGAATGCATCCAGAAGCCGCGACAGGATCATGTCGAACCAACCGCCGGCAACAGCCGCGATCATGCCCAGCAGAACACCGATGGTGCACGCCAGTGTCACAGCGGCCAGCGCAATGCCCACGGTATAGCGTGCGCCCATGATGATGCGCGAAAAAATATCGCGGCCCAGATAATCGGTGCCCATCCAGAATTCGGATGTGACCGGGCCGAAATAGTCCCAATCGACAATCTCGCCGGGTGGATGCGGCGCCAGATAAGGGCCAGCAATGGCGACAACGGCCCAGAACACGATGACAGCCAGACCGACACGGCCCACCCAGTTAAAGACGAACGTGGCGCCTTCGGGGGTGGTGTCGTCGGATGTTGCGGAAGACACAGTATCGGTCATGATCAACGAAGCCTCGGGTTCGACAGAATTGCAATCAGGTCGGCCAGCGTGATCAGCGTCAGGTAGCTGACGCAAAAGATCATGGCGCAGGACTGGATCAGCGGCAGGTCGCGGGTGGACACCGCATCGACCATCAGCTTGGCAACTCCGGGATAGTTAAAAATTGTCTCGACGATGATCACACCGCCCACCAGATAGCTCAGCGACAGGGCCACAGCATTGGCGATCGGTCCCAACGCGTTGGGCAGCGCATGGCGCAGCACCATCCGTGGCAGCGACGCGCCCTTGAGCAGCGCCATTTCGACATAGGGTGTGTTGATCGTTTCGATCACGGCGGCGCGCGTCATGCGGATCATCTGCGCCGAAACCACCATCGACAACGAGATCACCGGCATCGCATAGGCCCGCAGCATGGCCGACCAACTGTCCAGATCGACGCCATAGCTCAGCGCGGGCAACCAGCCCAGCCACACGGCAAAGATCAGCACTGCCAGCGTGGCCACCATGAATTCGGGCACCGACACAACAGAGATTGTCAGCAACGACACCACGCGGTCGAAGATCGAACCGCGCCACATGGCGGCGCAAATTCCCAAGGTCAGCGCAATCGGCACCGACACCAGTGTCACGACACCGGCCAGCCGCAGCGAATTCAGCAGACGCCCGCCGATCAGCTCGGCGACTTCCATGTTGTTGACATAGGACGTGCCCATATCGCCCTGGGCCAGACCCAACAGCCAATGCACGAAACGCGACAGCGCCGGTTCGTTCAGCCCCATTGCCTCGCGCAGACCTGCGACAGCTTCGGGTGTGGCCGCCTGACCCAGCAATATCTCGGCCACATCACCGGGCAACATTGCCGTTGCAAAAAACACTGCAAAAGACACGATGATCAACGTCAGAAACGCGATCCCAAGTCTTTGTGTGACGAGGATGTATGGCAAGAGTGATCGGGTCAAAAGGCACCTCGTATCGGTTGAAAAACGTCTGAAGGGCCGCGCGGTGTCCGCGCGACCCCAGTGTACAGTGCTAAGCGATCAGGCGTCCAGCCAGACATACTCGGCAAAGGCATAGCCCATCATTCCGCCCAGCGGGTTGGCTTCGAGGCCGCCCAGCTTGGTGGTGACGGCATCGACGTTCGAGATATACGTCGGAATGATCGTGCCTGCTTCGTTGGCAACCATTTCCTGCATTTCCCAATACATCGCGGTCCGCTTGTCTTCGTCCAATGCGCCGCGCGCTTCGATCATCATCTTGTCGAATTTCTCGGACTTGTAGTGGCTTTCGTTCCACGGTGCCTCGGATGCGTACAGCAGCGAGAACAGGATGTCCGGTGTCGGACGCGGGTTGATGTTGCCGAAGTGGACGGGCGACTTCAGCCAGTAGTTCGACCAGTAGCCATCGGACGGCACGCGGTCGACCTTCAGGTTCATGCCGATTTCCGACCCGGCTTGCTGGACCACAGTCGCCATGTCGACCGAAGACCCGGCTGCATCAGACGCAACCATCGGAATTTCGACACCCAGAAGGCCCGCTTTTTCAAAGTGGAACTTGGCCTTTTCAGGGTCAAAGTCACGCGGTGCCAGGTTGGGGTTGTGATAGCGGTTGGCCGACGACACGGGTTGGTCGTTGCCGATTTCCGCCAGACCACGCAGAACCGATTTCTGGATCGCTTCACGGTTGATCAGCGATTTCATGCCTTCGACGAAATCCATCTGCTCGCCGGGTGCGACGTCCAGACGGATGTTCAGGTTGGTATAGTTACCAGCGGTCGAGATGCTGGTGCGCACCGCATCATTGCCTTCGAGCATCCGCAACGACCGCGGGTTGACCGCCGCCGCAAGCTGGATGTCGCCGGAAAGCAGGGCATTCACGCGTGCGTTGTTGTCGGGGATCGCAAAGAACTCAAAGCTGTCCAGATAGGCGCCCTGGGACTTGAAATAGTTGTCGTTGCGCACACCGATGGACCGCACGCCGGGTTCAAACACTTCGCTTTTGAATGCGCCGGTGCCGTTGGCTGTGGTGAAATCGGTGGTGCCATCTGCCACGATCATGAAGTGGTGCAGCGACAGGATGGTGGGCAAGTCGGCGTTCGGTTCGGCCAGAACGATCTTGACCGTCAGGTCGTCGATCTTGTTGATCTCGACCATCTGCTTGGCCAGCGAGTTCGCCTTGGAGCCGACGGCTGGGTCAAGGTGACGGTTCATCGAGTACACGACGTCATCCGCGCTGAGGGTTTTGCCGTCGTGGAACTGCACACCGGACTTCAGCTTGATTTCCCAGGTCTGAGCATCGTCAGATTCGATGCTCTCGGCCAGCTCCATCTGCACGTTGCCGTCACCGCCCAGGAAGGTCAGGCGGTTGTAGTAGGCGCAGCAGCGGACATAGTCGGTGGACAGTGTCGCCTTGGCGGGGTCCAGCGTGTCGGCGGTGGACGACGACCAGCCTGCGGCTTTCAGCGTGCCACCAGTGACGGGCGTAGCAGCAACAGCAGACGTCGCATGGGTCAGAAGCGTCCCACCGGCGGCCACGGCCACACCTGACGCCATCAGCATTTTCAGCAGCTCGCGGCGCGATGCACCGCGGCGGATCATGTGTTCGACCGCAGCATCATCGCGGCTGGTCCAGTTTGTGGGTGTTTTGGTCATTTCTAATTTCCCTGGTGTTGTTAAAGTTTTAACCCTAGCGATCTTGTCGTCGCCTCAGGCCGCTGAGATCACGCACTGAATGCATCGTCGGCCGCTTGGGCCAGTTCGATCAACGCGTGAAAATGGTAATCCGGTTCGGTAAACTCTTTGGGCGCGATGGTGCCGCCGTATCCGTCCTGGGCATGGCGTCGCTGAATCCAGGCGTTGGTCATGCCCAGCGCGCGCGAGATTCCGATGTCGTGGTACTGGCTTTGCGCCGTGTGCAGAATGTCGTCCTTGCAGCCGCCATCACGCTCGACATGGGCAAATACCTTTTGGAAATAGGCCCGGTCCGGCTTTTCCGTGCCGGTGTCGTCGGTGGTGAAACCGGCCCAGAACGGATTGCCCAATTTGGCGGCATATTTATCAAACGCCCAGCGCCGTGCATTGGTCATCGCAATCAGCTTGTAGCGCGCCTTGAGCCGCGCCATCGCCTCGACGCTGTCGGGAAACGGAACGGCCTCGCCCACGGCGTCGATCATGTACTGGCGGTATTCCGGGGTGTCGGGCAGGCCAAACGCATTTGCAATACGGCCATAGCAGCGGCCCAGGTCATCGGGGAACAGACCCGCGTCAGGTTCGTAGCGTGCGTCGCGGTACACGGCCAGCGCCGCCTCGCCGTTCAGGTCAATGCCCTCTTTCGCTGCGATGTCGGCAAGACCGCCTTTGATCGCCCCTTCAAAGTCGATCAGCGTACCGACCACGTCAAAGCTGACGTAGGCGAATTCAGTCAGGGGTTTCACATCAAGGGTCGTTGTCATCTCTGAATTCCTGTGTGCAAAGACGCGGATCGCGGTCTTCAGGGGCAGCGTTTCTGAACTGTTGTTCAAGTTTTCCATCCTCAGGTTCGCCTGAAACAGGGTCCTAAAAACGCCGAATATGGGCAGGGGCACGGCAGATTATACTGTATTCGGGAAAACAGCGGTATTTCCCAACGATCTGCCATTTTCCCCTTAATACCCGCGATCCTGATCGACCTGACCGGGCAATTCCGCGTTCTCGCGGCTGGCGCGCACCACGTCCAGCGCATGACGTGCGCCCTCTGCGTGGTCCGTGTTTGCGGCGATATGCGGCGTGATAAAAACGCGCGGATCGCGCCACGCCCAATGGCTGTCCGGCAAGGGTTCGGGGTTGGTCACATCCAGCATTGCCGAGGTCAGACGGCCATCCTCCAAAGCCTGCTTCAGCGCGTCCATATCCAGTTGCGCGCCGCGCCCTGCATGAACCAGACACGCCCCGCGAGGCAGCTTGGCGAACAGATCGGTGTTCAGGATGCCGCGTGTTTCGTCCGTCAACGGCAGCAGGCAGATCAGAATGTCGGACTGCGCCAGAAAGTCATCCAGCCCGTCAGAGGCAAAGACCTTGATCCCGTCGACCGGCCGGCCGGATCGCGACCAGCCAACCACATCGAACTCCATGTCCGACAATGTTCGCGCAGCCAACGCGCCAATCCGGCCCGTCCCCATGATACCGACACGGGTGCCACGTGCGCGCGGGACCGCGTGGCCTTTCCATTGCCCGGCGCGGGCTTGTTGCACATAGGTCGGCATCTCGCGGTGCAACATCAGCGTGGCCATCACCACCCAGTCGCGCACCATCTGGTCGATGCCAGGTGCCAGCGCGCGCACCAAAGTCACGCCGTCGGGCATTTTTGGCATGTGGTCCACGCCCGCCCCTGCGCCGATGACGACCTTGAGGTTGGGATAGCGCCCCAGATCTTTTGGCGGCAGCCAGCACATCAGATGTGTGATTGCCGCCGGATCGGTCACCGCGTCCTCGCCCACGACAAACGGCTCACCGGCCTCTTGAAACATCGGCCCCCAGACGGCGGCCCGTTCGGGCGTGGACAGAAACAGCAGCGCCATCAGCGCATCGCCGCGCGAATTTCAGGATCTTCCAGCGTCAGGTCCAACACGGTGCGGGTGCGTTCGACAATCGCGTCGATCTCGCCGTCGGTGCAGCACAGCGGCGGCGCGTAGCCAAAGATGCCCTGGGCGAACGACCGCACGATCAGGCCCTGATCCCATGCGCGGTCGAACAGCCGCGTGGCGGGCTGGACGGCGGCAGGCAACGCGGTTTTCTTGTCCTTGTCGGTCACCAGCTCTACCGCCGCCAGCATGCCGCGTCCGCGCACGTCGCCCACCAACGGGTGATCGCGCAGGCTCTCCAGCCCCGCCATCAGGCGCGCACCGGCCTTGATGCCGTTGTCGAAAAGGCCGCCCTCGTACAGCGCCAGTACCTCAAGCGCGACAGCCGCCGAAACCGGATGGGCGGAGTAGGTAAAGCCGTGGCCCACGGCCTTGGCCCCTGCCCCGTCGGCGATGGTGTCGTAGACATGATCCGACATGAACACGGCCCCCATCGGCACATAGCCCGAGGTCAGACCCTTGGCGCAGGTCATCAGGTCGGGCACGATGCCCTCGTCGGCGCTGGCAAAGATCGGGCCGGTGCGGCCAAAGCCGGTGATGACTTCATCGGCGATGAACAGAATGCCCAGTTCCTTGCAGACATCGCGCATTGCCTTGATCCAGCCCTTTGGCGGGACCAGAACGCCGCCCGACCCCTGGATCGGTTCGACGTAGAATGCGGCGACCTTGTCTTCGCCAATCGCGGCCACTTTGGCGCGCAATTCGGCAACCGACGCGTCGATGACCGTCTGCGGGTCATCCCCCAGCGGGTTGCGATACAGGTAATGCGACGAAATCTTGTGCTGCCACGCATAAGGCACGCCAAAGCCGTCGTGGAACCCCGGCAGCGCCGTCAGGCCCGCGCCCATCGTGGTGGACCCGTGATAGCCCTGTTCGACCGAGATGAACTGATCGCGCTGGGGCTGGCCCTTGGAATGCCAGTAATAGCGGACAAATCGGAACGTGCTGTCGACCGCGTCCGACCCGCCAAGGGTGAAATAGATGTGGTTCAGATCGCCCGGGCTGCGTTCGGCCAATGCTGCGGCCAGACGGATGGGCGCTTCGGACCCCAGATCGAAATAGCCGGTCGCATAAGGCAGGCGACGCATCTGATCGGCGGCGGCCTCGACCACGCTTTCGTGGCCATAGCCTGCGTTCACGCACCACAGGCCCGCAAAACCGTCGATCAACTGGCGGCCTTCGGCGTCGGTGACGGTGGCCCCTTTGGCAGATTGCAGGACGCGCACGCCACGCGCCTCGTGGCCGCGAAACGACGATACGGGGTGAACAAGGTGCTGGCGGTCCAGCTCGACAAGGGAATTGGTCAGCATGTCAGTCTCCGAAAGGATCAGCCCAGTGCCTGCGACACAAGAGCATAGGTGTTGAAATCAGTGGGCGCGGTGGGCTGGGCACAGCAGCGCATGGCGATACCGCCGCCCGCATGGTCCAGTCCAAGGTTCTGCGCGTGGGTGGCAAGCCCGCTTTCTTCGACAAGGTCGACGCGCAGGAACTGGCCCGCGCAACGGTTGGCCGCCTCGGCCATCAGCGCCCGCGCGGTGGCGGCGTCTTTGGCAACGATGGGGCCAACAACCTTGCCGCGTCCAAAGCTGCGGACCATGGCAAAACCGTCTTGGTGCACCAGAACCTCGCCCCCGGCGGCGATGGTCGCAAGCAGCGCGTCCCGCGACAGGCCAGACGCCGCCGTGTCCATCTGCGCCAGCCGCGCGATGTCATCCGCCGTGCCGGTGGTCACGGGCAGTTCGGGCGGTGTTGCGCGCGCTATGCCCTGATGTTGCAGGATGCGCCCCGTGGCCTGAAAGCCCAGCTTTTCATACAGCGGCAAACCATCCGCCGTCGCCACCAGCCGCAGTTCGCGTGTACCGCCAAGGGCAATGACCTGCTCCATCAGCGCACGCCCCAGACCGCGCCCCCGCATGGCGGCATCGACGATAATCATGTTCATCGTCGCCACTGCGCCAAAGCCGGAACACAGCGCCGTGCCCACAACCTGACCGTCCGCAATCGCCACAACGCCCTCTGACACCGACAGCGTCAGCGCCCAGTCCTCGGCGCGGTGCGGCCATTGCACCGCTTGTGACATGCGCAGCCCGTCGGCCAAATGGTCCTGCGTGAAGGGGGCAAAAGTGATGTTTGTCTGGGGCAACGCCGTGCTGGCGGATTTGGCAATGGTCATAGAAAGGTCCGTTTTGTTCAGGCTTAGCCTAGCGGAAGGCGGCTGGCAGTTTCGTCTTGTTCCATTGGGCAGGCAGCAGTTTCGATCACATCCCTGCGGCACCGCCGCAGGATATGCCGCCCTGCCCCCCCCGTGGTCAGGTCGCGAGGGTCCGGCCCAGAGAGAGGATCATATCGACCGCACCCGAAAGCTCGTCCTGCGTCAGGTATTCCTCGGGGCGGTGGGCGCGGGCGATGTCGCCGGGCCCGCAGATGATCGACGGCACGCCCGCCTGTTGGAACAACCCCGCCTCGGTGCCGAAGCTGACAGCGCCCAGGGGCGCATTGCCCGATATGCCCGCGACAAGGTGGGCCAGCGGGTGATCCGCATCCAGCGCCAGCGCCGGATAGGTCGACATCCATTCACCACGCACGCCTTCGCCCAGCGCGTCCAGAACCGGCGCCAGCAGCGTCTGCGGATCAACGCCAGCAATCGCGCGCGCTTCAATTTCGGCCTGCGCAGCCTCGGGGATGATGTTGATCGCCTGCCCGCCCTTGAGCGTGCCGATTTGCAGGCTGGAGTATGGCGGCGCGAAACGCGGGTCTTGCGGGCCGGTTTCCAGCGCCTTGGCCTGCGTCGTGGCCGCCAACAGCGCGGGCAGCAATCCGTGGATCGCGTTTGCCCCCAGATCGGGACGCGAGCTGTGGCCCGCGCGCCCTTCGGACAGCAACCGCAGCGCCGCCTTGCCCTTGTGCGCCAGCACCGGCACCAGCCCCGTCGGTTCACCCACGATACAGCCCAAGGGGGCCGCGCACAGATCGGGCAGTGCCGCCAGCATGTGCGGCACGCCACGGCATCCGGCCTCTTCATCATAGGACATGGCAATGTGCACCGGCGCGGACAGGTTCATCTTTTGCAGCGCAGGCACCGCGGCCAGTGCCGCCGCGACATAGCCTTTCATGTCACAGCACCCGCGCCCGATCAGCCGACCGTCGGCACGCCGCATCACAAAGGGGTCGGCTTGCCATTCAGGTTCCTGCGCGGGCACGACATCGACATGTCCTGACAGGATATAGCCCGGCACCGAGGCATCACCGATGGTCGCAAACAGATTGTACCGGTCACCTTCCGGCCCCTTGAGCAAGGTAAAGGGGACGTCATGCGCGCGAAGGTAATCCGCGACAAACTCCATCAACGCGCCGTTGGGCGTGCCCACGACAGTGGGAAATCCGACCAGACGGTCAAGCAGATCAGCGGGGGACAGGTCCAGTGTCATTGATCAGGCTCAGGATGCGATAACGTAGATCTTGCGCACGGTTTCGATGGTCTTCCACTTGCCGACAAAGCCTGGCTTCATGACAAAACTGTCACCGGCACCAAAGGGAAATGTGTCGCCCCCGTCCTCGATGATCTCGACGCGGCCTGACAGGATATGACAAAACTCGAACGTGTCCCCCTTGATCGAAATGGTCGTGCCGGGCGTTGCTTCCCACACACCGGTTCTGATCTGGCCCCATTTGGCAGCCTCGGCCAATGCTGTGTCCAGCTGCCAGGTTTGAAACGACGGGGTGCCTTCGATCAGGCGTTCGGGGGCGGCAACATCCTTGCGCGGGGCAAAATCCGGAGTGCTGGGAATCGCGACGATATGGGGCATGAACAGGCTTTCTTGATGGGCGCAACGCGCGTGTTTGACAGTGCTGCCCACAGACTGCCACCCCCCGCGCCACCATCGTAACCAAAGATACGCACCCAGCGGCAGGTCGTGCCGCGCGCCGTGCCACATTCGCTATTTCGTGCTTTGAAAACCCCAAACGCGGCAAGCGCTGTGGCGTATTGCGGGTGACTATGGTGCGAACAGAAGCCCGGAGACCGACATGACCTTTCGCCCCAAATTCATCACCTTTGACTGCCACGGCACCATGATTTTCTTTGACATGGCGGGTGCCGCGCGCGCGCACTATGCCGACACCCTGACACCCGAGCAGATGGACAAATTCATCGCTGACTTCTCGGCCTACCGGCTGGACGAGGTGCTGGGCGCCTGGAAGCCTTACGCCGACATCGTGCACAACGCACTGGAACGCACCTGCAAACGCAACGGAGTTGCCTTTGATCCCGCGGTTGCCGCCGAGATTTACACGCGTGTGCCAACATGGGGCCCGCACGCAGATGTGCCCGCCGGACTGGCCAAGATTGCGGACAAGATCCCGCTGGTGGCGCTGACCAATTCGATGAACGACCAGATCCCGCACAACATCGAAAAGCTGGGCGCGCCCATCGCCCATGTCTACACGGCCGAAAGCGCAGGGGCCTACAAGCCGCAGATGCAGGCGTTCGAATATATGTTCGACATGCTGGGCTGCGGTCCCGAGGATGTGCTGCACGTGTCGTCCAGTTTCCGCTATGACCTGATGACGGCGCATGACATCGGCATCAAGAACAAGGTTTGGGTGAACCGTGGCCACGAGCCGGCCAACCCTTACTATGGGTATACAGAAATCGAGGACGCCTCGGGGCTGGCCGCCGTCGTCGGCCTGTAAGGGACCGGAGCATATCATGAAGTACATGTCATACTGGCACGACAGCGCAGCGCCCTTTGGCGCGGCGCAAACCGGCCCGGTCACTGGCCACGTCGATGTGGCCGTGATCGGCGGCGGCTTCACCGGACTGAATGCCGCGCGCAAACTGGCCCGTGAAGGTGTCAGTGTCGCCCTGCTGGAAGCCGATCACATCGGTGCAGGCGGGTCCGGGCGCAATGGCGGCCACCTGAACAATGGCATGGCGCACGGATATGGCGAGGCCAAGGCACACTTTGGCGCGGACCGCGCGCAAAAGCTTTACAAGGCATACGACCGGTCGATCGACATGATCGAGGATGTGATCGCCGAAGAGAACATCGACTGTAACTTCCGCCGCTCGGGCAAGCTGAAACTGGCGTCAAAACCGTCGCATGTCGCCGGTCTGCGCGCCAGTTTCGAACACCTGAACGCCGAGGTCGACCCTGACACGCGCTGGGTCGACAAGGCGGACCTGCCACAGGAAATCGGCTCTGACGCTTTTCATGGCGCGATGATCTACGAGAAATCCGCGATGATGCACATGGGGCGCTATGTGAACGGGCTGGCAGATGCCGCACACCGCCACGGGGCGCTGATCTGGGAGCATGCGCCGGTCACCGACCGCCAACGCAGCGGCCCGCGTTGGGAGCTGACCACGCCCAAGGGCAAGATCACCGCCGACCGCGTCATTGCAGCGACGGGTGCCTATTCGGGGGCCTATGCGAAAAAACCGCTGACCTATTTCCGGCGACGGATCATTTCGGTGGGGTCTTTCATCATTGCCACCCGCCCGCTGACCCCGGACGAGATCGCCGCCACCCTGCCCGGCAACCGCACCTGTGTGACGTCCCTGAACATCGGCAACTATTTCCGCCTGTCGCCCGACAACCGGCTGATCTTTGGCGGTCGCGCGCGGTTTTCGGCGGTGTCGGACCAGCAATCAGATGCCAAGTCCGGCGCGATCCTGCGCCAGTCCATGGCGCAGATTTTCCCGCATCTGGCCGACGTTCAGATCGACTATTGCTGGGGCGGCCTTGTCGGCATGACCAAGGACCGCTTTCCCCGCGCGGGCGAGGCGGACGGAATGATCTATGGCATGGGCTATTCCGGTCATGGCGCGCAGATGTCGACGCTGATCGGTCAGTCACTGGCTGATATGGCAATGGGGCGGCAAGACACCAATCCGCTGGCCGGTCTGGACTGGCCCAGTATCCCGCTGCACAGCGGCAAACCTTGGTTTCTGCCAATGGTGGGGCTGTGGTTCGGCCTGAAGGACCGGCTGTCCTGAGAAACGACGGGGGCGGCAACCGCCCCTGTCTATCCCGCGGTCCCTACCCCAGGGAATGCGACGCCAGACCGTAGGTTTGCGCATTTTCCGTAGCGCGTCGAAAGCCGCCTATGTGCATTTCGGTCACCGTGTCATAGACACCCATTCCCGCAGCGGACAAGAACGCCTTGAAGTGTTCGCTTTGTTGGGGCGTGTCCAGACGGACAAAGCGGCCCTCGCATTGCTGGATCAGCGGGGCACACAGGCACATTGCCATCTGGTCGTCTTCGGCAACCACCGGCCCGATCACGATCCCCTTGCCGAAGGGGCGCATCATGGCAAACCCACATACCGCGCCATCGCGTTCCACCACGACACCGGTCGAAAGGCTGGCCATGGCATCCATAACCTCGGGCCGTTGCGCGCCATAGGCATGGCTGTCCAAGGCGTGAATTGCCGCGCGGTCCGATGCCTTGAGCGGGCGCAGGGACAAACCCGGCGCAAGTTCGGGCATATGGATGGGCCGCGCCACACCTTGTTGCTGCCAGATGGCACCAACGGTTTCGAACCCTGCCGATTCATACAGGGAAAAGCCTGATTTCGTCGCAGAAAGCCGCAGGTCCAGACCTTCGCAATCTTTCAGAATACGCCGCAACAGCCGACGGCCCGCACCCAATGCTTGCAGGCGCGGCGTTGTCACCATCATACCGCACATCGCAAAATCAGACCCCATCGGGAAATACATCGCCGACCCGATGGGGCGGCCGATTTCATCCAGCGCGATATAACCCTGTCCCAACGACAAGAAAGCATCCAGATCATGCGCACGATGCGGCCAGAAAACCGCCACTGTCAGTTCGTGCATCAACGGGCGATCCGCCAGCGTGATGGGGCGGATCGTTGCCTCGTAGGTGTCCAACATCAACCGCGCTTCGTCGGGGGGCATGGATCGGGACATGAACGCCTGATAGCGCGCGGCACTTGTTGCACCGCCCGAAGACCTTTTTGCCACCTGATCGTTCGTGGTACCGCTTTTGGGTTGCATGTCACGCTTCCTGTTGTCGCCTTTGCGGACACGAGGAACATGCTTCGTGTCACTGCCATTATGACCTGAAGTGTATGGTTTATTCTACTGAATACGGGGCTGGATTGACACAATCTGCCGCACGGTCACGCAGGATTTCAGGGCCTGCGCCCAGACGGGCGACCGCATCCAGATCCTCGGCCATGTGGTCGCACAGCCACGCGGCAATCTCGCGCACGATGGGGCGCATCGGCCCGGGGCGCGTTGACATCAGCCGGACCACGCGCCCCGTTTCGATCCAGCGGCCCTGCCATGCGGGCACCAAACGGCCGCTGCGCAAGCTGCCTGCGACCACGTTCAGCCAGCCCAAGGCGACCCCGGTGCCATCCGTCGCCGCCTGAATGATCGCGGCATAGTCGGAAAACCCGTGCCAGACAGCATCTCCGCGCGCCATGGCTCCGGCACCCAGAACCGGGTCCCAGATCGTGCGCGGATGATCCGACAGATGCAAAAACGTATGACCTGCGCCGCGTTGTGCAGGGTCCACAGGCAGCATCCCGCCATGTGAAGCCAGGTAATCGGGGCTGCACACCGGCACGATCACCTCAGGGGCCAGAACGATGTCGTCGGGGCCGGCCTGGGTGATCAGGGTTGCCAGATCCACCTCGCCCGCCACGGACTTGCGCGTGCCCGCCACCAGATCGAACCGCAGCACCGCCTGGGGAAACTGTTCGGACAAGGCCCCCAGCCGCGACACCAGCCAGTTGGTGACAAAGGCGTTGGACAGCGACAGGACCACCTCGCTTTCGCTTGCACCGCCTTGCGCGCGCAGGGTTTCGACGGCCTCGGTGATCCGGCCCAGCCCCTCGGTGGTGGCGGCAAACAGCAGGCGCCCTGCATCGGTCATACGCGCACCGCCCGCGCCGCGCACGAACAGGGGCTGGCCGATGTCCTGCTCAAGCTGCGCAATGTTGCGGCTGATCGAGGGCTGCGAAATGTTGAAATCCTTGGCCGCGCGGGTAAAGCTGCCGTGCCGCGCAACGGTTTCGAACACCAGAAGCGACTTGGGCGACGTGATCAGGCGGGCCAGTTCGGTCATACGCTGAGCGTATAGGTTTTTCCTGTTTTTTCAAGCTTCATGCGATGCGGTCCAGCGGTCATGCTGATGCGTGCCACATCAGGAATCCCGCCATGACCGCGCCCACCTCCAACGACCCGCTTTTGTCCCCTTTCACGTTGGGCAAGCTGCACCTGCGCAACCGCATCGTCAGCACCAGCCACGCGTCGATGAACGACGATGGCGGTATGCCCGGTGATCGCTATCAGGCTTATCACGCGGAAAAGGCGCGCGGCGGGCTGGCCATGACGATGATCGGCGGCAGCGCCATGGTGTCGCGCGATTCAAGCTGGGGCGGCGGCCAACTGGATTTCAGCAGCGACCGCATCATTCCCTATCTGCAAGCCCTGTCGACGCGCGTGCACGATCAGGGTGCCGCGGTGATGACCCAAATCTCGCATCTGGGCCGTCGCGCCAATGCGTTCCACGGCGACTGGACCCCCGTGATCGCCCCCTCGCCCATCCGCGAAGTGCGCAGCCGCGGCTTTCCGCGCGAGATGGACCGTGACGACATCGACCGGGTGATCGCCGATTACGCCAGTGCCGCCAAACGCGCGCAGGATGGCGGGCTGGACGGTGTGGAAACCCTGTGCGGGGGCCACTTGATCGGTCAGTTCATGTCGCCCCTTGCCAACCGGCGCACCGACGCATTTGGCGGATCGCTGGAAAACCGCGCCCGTTTCGGGCTGATGGTGCACGAAGCAATCCGCGACGCTGTGGGGCCGGACTTTGCCGTTGGTATCCGTCTGGTCATCGACGAAGGTACGCCCGGCGGGCTGACCGCCGACGACGGTATCGCGCTGGCGCAGATGTTCGAGCGCGAAGGGCTGCTGGATTTCTTTGACGCGATCTATGGGCGGATGGACAGCGACCTGATCCTGTCCGAGGACAACATGCCCGGCATGTTCCAGCCCGATGCGCCCTATCTGACGTCGGTCGCGCATTTTCGCAAGGAAGTGACCCTGCCGCTGATCCACGCCGGGGGCATCCGCGACACCGCCACCGCCCGCCATGCGATCCGTGAAGGCATTGTCGATCTGGTCGGCATGACCCGCGCCCACCTGACTGATCCGCATCTGGTGCGTCATCTGATGAACGGGACCGAAGACCACATTCGCCCCTGCGTCGGGTCGTCTTATTGCCTGTATAAAAAGGCGACCTGCATTCACAACGCGGCCACCGGCAACGAGCTGAAGATACCGCACAAAGTCACACCGGCAGAAACGCCGGGCCGCGTTGTCGTGGTGGGCGGTGGAATTGCCGGGCTAGAAGCCGCGCGCGTTGCGGCCCTGCGCGGTCACAGCGTTGTCGTGCTGGAAGCGGCGTCGCAACTGGGCGGCCAGTTGCGTCTGGCCGCACGCGCGCCAGAGCGTGCCAACATGATCGGCATCGTCGACTGGCGTGTCGCTGAATTGACGCGGCTTGGGGTCACGGTGCGCACCAATTGCTATGCTGACATGGACGATGTTCTGGCCGAAAAACCCGACACGGTCTTTGTCGCGACAGGTGGCTTGCCCGATCTGGATCAGGTCGAAGGCGCGGAGTTCTGCCAGAATACGTGGGATTTCCTGTCGGGCGCGGTGCCCCCTGCCGCCGAGGTGCTGATCCACGACGGCACGGGCCGCGCGCCGGCGCCCTCTTGTGCGCTGCTGGCTGCCAAATCAGGCAGCAACGTCACCTTTGCCACCAGCGACGGGGTTGTGGGGCAGGAAATGCCCTATCAGGACGGCACAGGATTCAGGAAACGCTTTGCCGAACAGGGCGTGAAGATCCTTGGCGATCTGGACCTGCTGCGCGTCGAAAAGGAAGGCGCGCGGTTGAAGGCGACGTTCGTACACACATTCAGCGGCCACACCCACAGCGTCGAGACGGATCAGATTATCGTCGAACGCGGCACGCAGGCGCTTAGCGAAATATACCACGACCTGAAGGCGCGGGATGAATTCGCAGGCGCGCTGCACCTGATTGGCGATGCGGTGGCATCACGCGACGTGCACGCCGCGATCCGAAATGCCTATACGATTGCAATGCGGGCCTGATGTTTTCAGGCTCAGGCTCAGGCTCAGGCCTTCAATCCTGTTCAGACAGCCCCGCACCCAAAGACCTGGGGTTTCGGACGCCTTGCGGGCGTCGCCACCCAGCGCCCTAGCTGATTGGCCCAACATCAGCCGACAGCTTTGCGACCGCTTCGATCTGGTCGTCCGTCGTTGCAAAAGAGGTCACAAAACGGGCAAGCATTTCGCATTGCGAATCAATGCTGTCCGGCAGGACCGCATCGTCGTACCACGGCGAAAACTGGATACCCGCAGCGGTCAGTTGGGCGCTGACGTCGCGGGGCAACACGGCAAAAACCTCGTTGGCTTGTGGTGGCAGGGCAACCCGCACGCCCTGGATTGCCGACAGAACCGCCGCCAGACGCTGCGCCTGACCGTTCGCGTGGCGCGCAAGGTTCAGCCAATGCCCGTCGTCCAGCCATGCACCAAACTGTGCGCCCAAAAGACGTCCCTTGGACAACAAGTGGCCGCTGCGTTTCACCCGCGCGGCAAAGCCACGGGCAAGGGGTTTGTCGAAAAAGACAACCGCCTCGGCAGCGACAGCGCCGTTCTTGGTTGCCCCCAGACACAACACGTCAACGCCCGCGCGCACCGACACATCCGCCGGATGGCAGCCCAGATGCGCAACCGCATTGGCAAAGCGGGCACCGTCCATGTGAACACGTAACCCCGCGGTGCGGGCGGCATCACACAACGCCTGCACTTCGGAGACGGAATACACCTGGCCGTTCTCGCTGGCTTGCGCGATCGACAACACCTGAGGGCGGATATTGTGCGGGCTGTCGTCGGGCATGGCCCGGATGTGGGCCGCGACAGAAGCTGCATCAAGCCGCGCGACAAACGGCGCGACAGGCACCAGACGCATACCGCCAGTCAGAAACTCGGGCGCGGTCAGTTCATCGCGCAGAATATGCGCCTGATGATGGCACAGGATCGCCCCCCATGGATCACCAAGGGTCGACAAGGCCAAACAGTTCGCCGCAGTCCCCGACGTGACAAAGAACGCAGAAAGGTCGCAGTCAAACACCTCGCGCAGCTTGGTTTCCGCACGTAGTGTGGATGCATCCGCACCGTACGATCCGCCATTCTGGCTGAACTCTTGCACCAGAGCGTCCAGCACGGCGGCCGATGCGCCGGAACGATTGTCGCTGCCAAAACTCATGACGGTCTTCTGCCTCCCTACAGGTACGTTGCCCTGCAAGTATACTAAATGAACAGAGTTGACAATTTGTATAGCAAGGATAGATTGCGAGCATGCGAAAGATATTCAAAAACTACGTTCCCGTCGCCGACAGCCTTGCGGCCCTGCTTAGCCCGCACGCCGAGGTGGTTCTGCACGATCTGGAAACAGACACGGTGGCTTACATCGTCAATCCGATCTCGGGACGTAAGGTGGGCGACCCGTCAGAAACCGCATTGGACGAGAACATCTCGCTTGATGTGGATGTGATGGGGCCCTACCCCAAAGTCAGCCGCGACTTGCACCGGATGAAGTCGACAACAGCCGTGCTGCGCGACGAAAACGGCGCTGCCACGGGGTTGTTTTGCGTCAACCTTGATGTCTCGCGTTTTGATGCGGCAGCCGAGATGTTGCAATCGCTGATCGGGATACCGGAAAAGGCGGGTCAACCGTCGGTGCTGTTCGAAACCGACTGGCGCGAGCAGATCAACACGCGCATCTACGAATTCTTGCGCGAGCGGCGCACCTCGCTCGAGGCGATGACCCGCGACGAGCGCACCGAAATGATTCAGGTGCTGGATGCCGACGGCGCGTTCAGCATTCGCAACTCGCCCACCTATGTTTCGCAACTGCTTGGGATTTCGCGGGCGACGCTGTACAAGGCGATGCGCCCGGCCCGCGACAAGTCCAATGATCTGGGAAGCGGGCTGTGACACCCCGGCTGGTCTGGTCCGACGCGCAAAACGGTTCGGCGCAGAACGCTGCCCGCATCTTGCGCACCGACCATGACCGCGCTGCCAGCTTGCTGCCTGCGGATGTGTGCAACTCGACCACCATCACTGCTACGATCAACGGTGCGGGGCCGCTGTTGCTGAAGCTGGAAAACCTTCTGCCGACCGGATCGTTCAAAGTGCGTGGTGCCATGACGACAGTACAGGGCATTCCCGGTGTTCTGCCGGCGGTGAAGGCCGAGGTTTTCACCGCCTCGTCCGGCAATCACGGGCTGGCTGTCGCCTATGCCGCAGCGCGCTATGGCTTGGCCGCGACCGTGGTGCTGCCCGAAGACGTGTCGCTGTCCAAATACGAAGTGGTGCGCCAGATTGCGACGCGCACGATTGTCCACGGCGCGGATTGTCTGGGCGCCGAGCGTCATGCCGCAAACCTCGCCGCGCGCGACGGGGCCACCTATGTTTCCCCCTACAACCACCTTGGCGTGTTGCTGGGCCATGCCACGATTGCGGCAGAGATCGTCCGCGATCACCCCCATGTCACGGATGTGTTTGTCTCGGTCGGTGGCGGCGGATTGTTTTCGGCGCTGGCCGTGGTGTTGCAGCATTTGCGGCCTGACATCCGGCTGCACGCCTGTTTTCCGCAGAACTCTGCCCCGCTGTACTGGCGCAAGGTGCCCGCCGCCCTGCGCGCCCATGAGCCGACCCTTGCCAGTGCCGTGGCGGGCGACATTGACCCCGACAGTATCACCATACCCTTGTCACTGGACTGTCTGACCAGTGCTGTCACCTGCTCAGAAAACCAAATCGCCACCGCGATGAAGCACCTGATGGCCGACTGCGGACAGCGGGTCGAAGGGGCTGCCGCGCTGGCCGTCGCAGGATGGCAAAAGCTGTCGCAGACCCAGGACATGCCACGCCCGCTTGCCGTGCTGTGCGGCGGAAACATCACCGAAAGCCGCCATGCGCAAGTGTTGGGACAGATCACCACGCCCTAGCTGCCAACCCTTCAGGAGAGTCGAATGGAAACCGCAAACTTTATTGATGGCAGCTTTGCCGCCGGACGTGGCGACGCGATCAAGCTGATCAATCCGCGCACCGGTGCGGGCATTGCAACCGTGCCATCGGCCAGCACCGACCAGATCGACGCGGCTGTGATGGCGGCACGGCGTGCCTTTCCGGCCTGGTCCGAAACGACGCCATCCGAACGCGCCACCGTGCTGCTGCAAATCGCCGACCGGATCGAAGCGGACGGCGACACGCTGGCAGGGCTTGAGGCGCTGAACTGTGGCAAGCCGTTTCATTGTGTGCTGGGAGATGAAATCCCGGCGGCCGCTGATTGCTTCCGGTTTTTCGCGGGGGCCATCCGGTCGATGACAGGCCCGCTGGCGGGCGAATACCTGGCGGGCCACACATCGTTCGTGCGCCGCGATCCGGTGGGTGTGGTTGCGGCAATTGCCCCGTGGAACTATCCGCTGATGATGCTGGCATGGAAGCTGGCGCCAAGCCTTGCGGCAGGCAACACCGTGGTGCTGAAACCTGCCGAACACACGCCGCTGACCGCGTTGCGCTTTGCCACGCTGGTGGCCGACATCCTGCCCAAGGGCGTGCTGAGTATCGTGACCGGTGACGGCCCCGGCGTGGGGGCTGCGCTGATCGGACACCCGCAGGTCGACATGATTTCGCTGACCGGCGACGTGGGCACCGGCAAGGCCGTGCTGAATGCCGCCGCGACCACGATCAAACGCACGCACCTTGAGCTGGGTGGCAAAGCGCCCGTACTGGTCTTTGACGATGCGGATATGGATGCGGCGGTCGATGCAATCCGCAATTTCGGCTTTTACAACGCGGGTCAGGACTGTACCGCAGCCTGCCGCGTCTATGTGCAAAGCGGGATACATGATGCATTCGCGCAAAAGCTGGCGGATGCGGTCAAAACCCTGCGCTATGATTGCGCCGATGATGCAGACAACGAAATTCCGCCGCTGATCACGGCAAAACAACGCGACCGTGTTGACGGATTTGTCCAGCGTGCCCGTGCGCGTGACGGCGTTGACGTGCTGTGCGGTGGCGCAGTGGCCGATGGTGGTGGCAATTACTATCAGCCGACACTGATCGCCAATGTCACCCAAGACGACGAGATCGTGCGCAAGGAAGTGTTTGGCCCGGTGGTCACCATCGTGCGTTTCGATGACGAGGCACAGGCGATGGACTGGGCGAACGACACCGACTACGGCCTTGCCTCGTCGGTCTGGACCCGCGACGTTTCGCGGGCGATGCGGGTGTCGAAAGGGCTGCGGTTCGGCTGCACTTGGGTGAACACCCACTTTATGCTGGTCAACGAAATGCCCCACGGCGGGCTGAAGGCGTCAGGATACGGGCGGGATATGTCCCTGCACGCGCTCGAAGATTACACCGCGATCCGGCACATCATGATTGCGCACTAAAATGCCCTCGCACACTCCGCGGCTTCCAGCCTGGTCCCATGCCCTGCCCCGCTGGCTGGACCTGGGGCGTGAAGAACAACCGCTGGACATTCCGAACACGCCCGCCGCCAGCCTGCTTGAACTGACGGCTAAGCTGGGCCGTTCAGGCCCGCAGGTCGATCCAACCACATTGCCTGCCGCCGAAGGGCGTGCCTTGGCCGCCCAGCGTGCGCAGGTCTGGAACACGGACCTGCCGCCGATGCAGCGCCGCGAATATGTGGTGCCCCCGGCCCGCACCAACGCGGCCCCTTGCCGTGTGGTGGTGGTAACCCCGGAAAATGCCGCGCCGGGCGCGATCCTGATGATCCCCGGGGGTGGCTTTGCCTTTGGTGCGCCAGAAACGGACGAACACGCCGGGCGCTGTCTGGCACAAGCGGCCCGAATGTCCGTCGTCCTGCCCGACTACCGCAAAGCGCCCGAAGACCCGTTTCCCGCAGGGCTGCATGATGTGGCCAGCGTCTATCTGACCCTCGCCCGACACCCCGAAGTCACCGGCTGCACCGCAGGCCCGGTGCTGGTTGGGGGCGATTCAGCCGGGGCCAACCTTGCCATCGCAACCCTGCTGCTGGAACGGCAGACCGCCGCTGCGGGATTGCTGCTGTACTACGGCATGTTCGCGCCGGGCCAGCAACGCGCCTCGCACCTGCGCTTTGCGGATTTTCCCGGCTTCACGTCTGACAAGCTTGGACGTTACACCGATTGGTATCTGCCCGATCCGGCCCGCCGCACGGACCCTCTGGCCGCGCCGTTGCAGGCCGATGATACAGCTTTATCGGCCCTGCCGCCGGTTCACATCCTGGCCGCTGCGCTTGACCCGCTGCTGTCGGACAGTCTGGCACTGTGGCGAAGGCTGGCGGGGCTGGATCATCGTGTGCGACTGGATGTGGCACCGGGGATGCCGCACGGCTTTTTGCAAATGTCGCAACATCTGAAAGACGCGCGACAGGCCCTGACCTTGTGCGGGCATGTCGCGCAGGATCTTGCATCAGCCCTGTGACACCTGCCACGCCAGTGCGGTCCAATAGGCAATGCCGTACGGGATGGCCTTGTCGTTAAAATCATAGGTCGGCGCGTGCAGCGCATCGCCACCTGCGCCTTTTTCGACACCATTTCCGATCAGCATGAACGAGCTGGGCAAGGCCTGTGTCAGATCCGAGAAATCCTCGGCCCCCGTGGTCATCGGCGCTTCGTTCAGATCGCGCCCCAGAGTGCCGACAGCGGTGCGGGCGATCTCGGTGGCCTCGGCATCGGTGACCAGCGGGCGGGCTTCCCATTCCGCGTCCAGCTTGACGTCACAGCCGTTGACCAGCGCAATCCGTGCCGCCAGATCGTTCAGCGCGGTATCAATCAGATCGCAGCTTTCCTGGGTAAAGCAACGCATCGTCCCGGTCGCCTTGACCCGAGCCGGCATCACGTTCGACGCATTCTCGTTCCCACCCTGCACCGACCCCAGTGTAAGCACGATCGGGTCAAGCGGCGAGAAACCGCGCCGGATCACGGTTTGCAATCCGATTGTGAATTCGGCCAGTGCCAGGGTCAGATCGGCGGCCAGATGCGGTCGGGCCCCGCCGTGCCCGCCCGTTCCGGTGAACACCACGGAGAATATCCCCGAGGCCGCCATCATCGGGCCGGTGCGCGTCGCAAAGGTGCCCACGGGCAACCCCGGCGCATTGTGCAGACCAAAGGCCATGCCGCAGGGAAAGCGCGTCAGCAGCCCGTCGTCGATCATGCGCCGTGCGCCGCAATAGCGTTCTTCTGCGGGTTGAAACACGAAATGGATGTCGCGCGTGACTGACGCATCATCCGCCAAAGCCCGCGCAGCCCCTAGCAGCATGGCGGTGTGCCCGTCGTGACCGCAGGCGTGCATAACCCCGGCATTGCGCGAGGCATGCGCCACCCCCGAAGCTTCCTCGATGGCGAGCGCATCCATATCGGCGCGGAACATGACCGCCGGGCGATTTCCACCGCGCCGCAGGGTGCCCACGACCCCATGGCCACCGATGCCACGGGTCACCTCCAACCCGCTTTCTTCCAGATGACGCGCGACAACATCGGCGGTGCGCGCCTCTTCCAGCGACAGTTCGGGGTGAGCATGAAGATCGCGTCGAACCTCTGTCATAGCTGCACACAAGGCTTCGATATCAGGCAACAATGTCATGTCAGTTCCTTTTGATGACGTTCCGTCAGATAAAGTATACATTTTGTATAGGATTTACAGTTAATAAAACAAGGTGCAGCTTTTGCCTTACGCCCGATTTTGTGGACGGCATAAATTCATCAGCGTCCGAAAAGGGGAATGGATGCTCGACACGTTGACGATGTTTGGTTCCGGCCCCGAAGGTTGAGGACCGGCCATGCTGCGCGCCGCGGCAAACACCATGGCTGCGGCTGGGTCTGCGCTGGTCCTTGCGGTAATCCGCGTACGCCAGATCAAGGCGCTGAATTGGCTGGTTATCGGCGATGTCCAGTTGTTTCACAGCACGCCGCTGCGGGGTGCAATTGTCCATCATCTCCTACGGGCTGGCGCATTTCCCCGAGATCACAGGCAGCTTCGACGTGACGCCACCTGCAATACCGGCGCGGCCTCTCATGGTTGCGTGCACTGCTGCGCCGCAAGCCGCTGTGCGGTGTGGCCAAACCACACCCTTTAGCTAACGCATGCGCCGCTGTATCTGGTCACTCAATTTTCTGCCATGGCAGTATTGGTTCAATATGACGTCGACCGCCCCAATTGTGCCAGTTTTCAATATATAGTTGTGTTAGTAAAAGGTTTAGAGCCGCCAGGATGAGTAACCCGACAGCCATAGCGGGAACGCCCTAGAAAGCTCTAGCGAAGGACAGTGTGTGTTAAACAAGTACAAAAGTTACCTGGCTTCAAAAGCCTATATTTTGCTGACCACGCTTGCCCTTGGCAGCGTTGTGGGCATCGGCTATGCCGTGATTACGCTGGACAAGGACAACCATCTGGCAACCGTGCGCCGTGATCTGGAACAGGATCTTTTCACCGCGACAGACCAGATCCAGTTGCGCTTTTTCGAAGCGGTGTTGGTGGCCAAGCACATTGAAAACCTCCTGGTCGCCTCAACAGAGGTGAACGAAGCACAGATTTCCCGCTTTGTGGCGGATCTGCAATTGCACAATCCGGGTGTCCGGGCGGTGGCGCTTGCCCCCGGATTGGTCGTAACCCACAGCTTTCCGATCACTGGCAATCAGAAAACGATTGGCCTGAAATACTGGCAAGTGCCCGAACAGATGGCCAGTGTGGCAAAAGCCTATCGTCGACAAAGCCCGATCGTCGACGGCCCGGTGCCGCTGGTGCAGGGGGGCGCGGGCTATATCCTGCGCTATCCTGTTTTTCTGCCCAACCCATTGACCAACGCGGAGAGTTTCTGGGGTGTCATTTCGATTGTCATCTCGGCGGACGGACTTCTCAGCGCCCAGCGACAGGATTTTGGCGATACCGAGAAGTACAGCTTCAGCCTGCGTGAAATCCAGGCTTCGCCGCCCCGCCCGAACGGTGTGCAAGACGACGCCGGACCGCTGAACGCGCGACCGGTGACGACAGAGTTCAAAATGCTGGACAGCACTTGGCAGGCGACCGTCCGCCCCACGGATGGATGGCCGTCCTATTCTCCGCAGAGCCCCTATCTGCTGGCTTTCGTGCTTGTTCTGGGCGTTATTCTGGTCGGCGTGCTGTACATCATCCGGAATTTCGCGTCGGAAAAGGAAAACGCGCGTGCGCTTCTGGCCGAGTCCATTGGCTGCCTCAACGAAGGCTTCATCGCTTTTGACGATCACGAGCGGTTGATGTTGGTGAACGAAAAATATCTTGAGTATTACCCCGAGATCGGCCCCCTGATCAAACCCGGTATGACCATCAAGGAGTTGCTCGCGCATTCGGTCAACAACCAGTCGGACGCGACCACAATCGAAGACAAAAACACATGGATTGCAGAGCGGCTTGAGCGGTTCAGGAATCCGGGCGTGTCCTTTCTTGAGGTTGCGGCCGACAACCGCTGGCTGAAGGTAACCGAAGCCAAAACACCGCACGGCTATACGGTGGGCATTTCGACAGACGTGACCGCAGAGCAACGCGCCCTGGAAGCAGCCGAGGCCGCCGACCGCGAAAAGACGGAATTCCTAAACAACGTTTCGCACGAACTGCGCACCCCGTTGACCGTAATTTCAGGGCGCGCATCGTTTCTGCGCAACAGTGATAGATTGCCCCAGTCCAAAAGCCTTGCCGCGGCTTTGGAGGCGATCGTTCCCGCCGATGAGACGACGGTCACGGCAGTGGGCAACTTTCAGCGGTTCGTATCGGATCAGGGTGCGGGCATCGAGAATTCCGCAAAGCACATGCTGCGTCTGGTCGAAGATTTGCTGGATTGGACCCGGGTCGCGCGCGGGCGGCTTGAACTGGACCTGGAACGGATCGAGGTCACCAACCTTGGCAGAACCGTCGTCGAGGACTTGCGCCCTGATGCCGAAGCCAAGGGCCTGACATTAACCTATTCCGAAGACGGACCTGCGGAGGCGATGGCCGACACCATCAGGCTGAAACAGATCCTGTACAACCTGATCTCGAACGCCATCAAATTCACCGACACAGGCAACATTCACCTGTCGATCAAGCAGGTGGGCGACCGGATCGTGTTCAGCGTGGCAGACACCGGTTGCGGGATAGCCAAGGACAATCTGGAACGGGTGTTTCAGCGGTTCCAGCAGGTCGACGGGTCGATGTCACGCCAGAACGGCGGACTGGGTCTGGGGCTGGCCATCGCCGAACAACTGGCGGTGTTGCACGGCGGGGCCCTTTCTGTGGAAAGCGAACTGGGCACTGGCAGCACGTTCCGGCTGACGCTGTCGCGCGCAGATGCGGCCCTTCAGCGGACGGGATAACCTGCACCGCAAGCGGCGCCTGCGTCCGGACAATCGCAATACGCCGACACCCTCAATCGTCTGTTTTGCGGCGAATAGCCTATGCAGACGGATCAGGATCAGCGCTTAGAAACGGATCGAACCTGGCCTTGACGTATGCTGGCCTGGATTGCAGCCGCGCCCACCAGTCCGCCACCTTGGGGCGGTTTTCCGGTAGCAGTTCGTCAGGGGCAATCTCTTCACCGATCCGCCGCACAAATGGGGCCACAGCAATGTCCGCCAGCGAAAAGCCCCCTTGGATAAGCCAGCCATCCACCATCATCCCTTCCATCCGGTCAAGCAGTGCAACCAGATTGTCCCGCGCCTGATCCAGCTCTTCCGCGGTGTAAGGTTTACGAGCGACCCTCAGCCATGCCTCGCGCCGCTCGGCGCTGGGGATTTTGTCCAGCAAGGCCTGAAGTTCGCTCTCCGAGAGTTTCGCAGCCCGATCCTGGATCGTGTATCGCCAGTTGAACCGTATCAGGTTTCCGATAAGCCCATCGACATAGCGCACCCAGTTGCGCATTTGCGCAAGGTCGTACGGATCGGTCGGGCACAACTGCGGTTCGGGAAACACAGCTTCGAGGTATTCACATATTGTCCCGCTTTCGTGCAAAGCGCGGCCATCGTGGATCAGCGCAGGAACGACCCCCATGGGGTTCACCTTCAAAAACGCCGGCTGGTGTTGCTCCTGTCGTGACAGGTCGATTTCATGTGCTTCATACTCAAGCCCCTTTTCTTCGAGAAAAAAGCGGACGCGACGTGAGGCGCTGGATTTCCAGGCGTGATACAGGACCAGTCCCATCATGCACCCGTGAATTCAGGTTTACGCTTTTCACGAAACGCATCACGCCCCTCGCGAAAATCGGAACTTTGCTGGCAAAGCATCGAAAGATCGGCAATGGCCTGCATGTCCCGGTCATCGGGATCGCGGGTGATCTGGGCCACCGTTTGTTTCGTCGCACGAATGGACAGCGGCGCGTTTGCGGCGATCCTGCGCGCCATCGTCATCGCCTGATCCCACAGCGCGTCCGGGTCATAAACATGCTCGACCAATCCCCACGCCAAAGCGGTCTGCGCGTCCACCCTGTCGCCTGTGTACAGCAGATATCGGGTGCGCGCGGGGCCGGCGACCTGAACCAGACGGGACAGCCCGTCAAAACCGTAAGAGATGCCAAGCTTTGCCGCCGGAATGCCAAAGCTCGCATCGGTCCCCGCAAGCCTGAAATCGCAGTTCAGCGCCGTCATCAGCCCGCCACCGATGCAATAGCCGCGAATGACCGCAATGGTGGGCAGTGGATAGTCGGCCAGAACTTTCTGCCGTTCCAGAAAACTGCTGCCTTGTCGTTTATCATCATCAAACCCGCCGATGTCTGCGCCGGAAATAAAGGCTTTGCCGCCCGCGCCTGTAAACACCAGCACCCGCGCCCGGTCCTGTGCGGCCTCAAGCGCTTCGACCATCCCACGGGTCGCATGGACATCCAGCGCGTTCATCTTCTTCGGTATCTGCACCGCAAGAACGGCAATGCCGTCGCGCACCGTCAAACCGATGCGACCGTCCGCATATGTGGTGTCAGGTGTCCAGTCAGGTGGGAAATTCTGGTCAGTCATGATCAATCCTTATGGAATAAGTACGATGGGCGCGGTGACGCTGCGGCTTTCAAGCTGGCGGTGTGCCTCTGCGGCCTGATCAAGCGGAAACTGTGCGCCAAGCGGTGTCTGTATTTTCCCGCCTGACAGCACGTCGAACAGCGCCTGCGACGCCAGTGCCGCCTCGTCCGGGTCTGCAATCCAACTGCGCAGGGTCGGGCGGGTTACGATGATGGATTTCGAATGCAGCCGCTGCAAATCGAATTCACCGACATTGCCAGACGCGGTGCCATAGCTGACGACCATGCCACGGGGCCGGACACAGTCCAGCGACTTTAAGAAAGCCATTTTGCCGACGCCGTCATAGATCACGTCCGCGCCTGTGCCGTCCGTTTCGTCCAGCGTGCGCGCGACGAAATCTTCGGATGCGTAGTTAATGACCGCGTCATAACCGTGCGCGCGCGCGATCTCGGCCTTGGCCTCGCTGCTGACGGTTCCGATCATCCGCGCGCCCAACAGACGGCCCCATTCCCCCAGGATCAGCCCCATGCCCCCCGCGGCCGCATGGACCAACGCTGTTGTCCCCGGCCCGACCTTGTAGAGACGCCGCAAAAGGTATTCGGCGGTCAGGCCACGCAACAGATAGCCGCCTGCGACGTCATCCGTCACCGCGTCGGGCAAACTGAAAAGCCTGTTCGCGGCCATGTTCGTAAACGTGGCATAGCTGTTCGGCCCGATATAGCCGACACGCGCGCCAACAGTGTGGCTTGTTACACCTTTGCCGACGGCATCAATGATGCCCACCGCCATGTGCCCCATCGTGATCGGCAGCGCCTTTGCCGAATGCGGCCCCCCGTGATCGCCTTCGCGCTCGTAGATATCGGCGTAGTTGACGCCGATGCAGGTGTTCTTGATGCGCACCTGTCCGGCTTCGGGTTCAGGCAAATCTATCTCGTCCAGCTTCAGAACCTCGGGTCCGCCGTGGCTGTGTATACGTATGGCCTGTGTCTTCATGAGGCTATTCCCTGTGCAAGATATTGAATCAGACGAAGTTTCCTTGGTAATATAGTCACCATACGTACGCGTAAAGATTTATCTTGAATACGTATGGATCATATAAGTATACATTAATGCCAAGAGGAGAATCTTATGGCACGTGCCAGCGATACCGTCAGAGAACTGATCGAAAAGGAAATCAGCCGCGGGAAACTGCGCCCTGGCGACCTGATCGACGAAAAAATGCTCTCTGAAAGATTTCAGGTGTCCCGCACACCCGCCCGCGAAGCCATCATGCAGCTTGCCGCGACGGGTCTTGTGCAGATGCGTCCACGTCACGGCGCGGTTGTCAGTGAACTGAGCGCAGATGAGGCTGTGGCCATGCTGGAAACGCTGGCCTGCCTGGAATCCGAAGCCGCCGCACTGGCCGCGCAGCGCATCCATCACGACGAGCTGGATGCATTGATCGCGGTTCACGCGGAAAGTGAAGCCGCCGCGTACAGCCACGACAGCAAAAGCTACATTGAATGCAACGGACGGTTTCACGGCCTGATCTACAAAGGTGCACGCAACACCTACATCGCGGACCTGATCCGTCAGACGCGCAGCCGCCTTGCCTATTACCATACATCCAGCCTGTACCAGCGGTCGCGCGTCGAGCGGTCGTGGGTCGAGCATGGCCACGTGGTCACGGCCATCGAAAAGGGCGACCCCGTCGCAGCACAGGCCGCGATGCGCGATCACATTCTATCAGGTGGCAGGGTCTATGCAGACCTTGTTGCGACCATGACCCACAAAAAGGAGAGCGAGAACACCGATTAACATCCGGTCAATCGACAACGATCCTTTGTCCGGAAAGATGATTTCAAGACGTGACACGGTCGTGTCGGCCTTTGGGGCTGACCGTGTCGAACAACAACAACCATTCTGGGAGGAATAAGATGTCGATTAACAGAAGAACCTTCGTGGTCACCGGGCTTGCCGCGTCAGCGCTGGCACCAAGGCTGGCCATGGCACAGGACGCAATTCAGGCCCTGTACGAGGCCGCGAAATCCGAAGGCGAGATCACTTGGTACGTGGTGCCGCTGGCCTCGGAAAGTGCCGAAATTGTCGGCCAGAAATTCACCGAGCTTTTCCCCGGCATCAAGGTCAACGTCGTGCGTTCGACGGCGGGTGTGGCGTTCCAGCGGCTTAATCAGGACATCGATTCAGGCGTTGCCAACTGCGATGTGCTGACCACGTCCAGCATTGCCCACGCGATCGACCTGAAATCGCGCGATCTGCTGATGCAATACACGCCGGTCCGCAAGTCCGAGGTCATTCCCGAGTTTCAGAACCTGGACGCCGACGACATGTTCCATGTCACCACAGCTGGTCCCATGTGCATCGTCTACAACACCGACGAGGTGTCCCAAGCAGATGCCCCGAAGAACTGGCCAGACCTGCTGGACCCCAAGTGGAAAGACAAGGTCGCGATCGGGCACCCCGGATTTTCAGGGTATGTCGGCATCTGGGGCGTGAAGATGCAAGAGCTTTACGGTTACGAGTTCTTTGAAAAGATGCTGGACCAGAACCCCTATATCGGCCGGTCGTCGATTGATGTGGTTACCACGACCGTTTCGGGCGAAACCATCGTTGGTGCGGGCCCCGCAGCGTCGTCGCTGTCGGCCTCGTCCAAGGGCAATCCCGTCGCCAACGTTTACCCGACAGACGGGACGGTGATCATCACGTCGCCAAGCGGTATCCTTGCTAATGCCCCCCACCCCAATGCGGCGAAACTGTTCTCGGAATTCCTGCTGGGCACCGAGTTCAACGAAGTCATCGCAGAACAGTTCGGCACTCCGATCCGCGCAGGCATTGCGCTGCAACCGGGTGTCCCCGCGCTGGACGAGATCAAGGTTATCACGGCAACGCCCGACCAGATCGTAAATGACATTCCCGAGCTGGCTGAAAAATTCCGTGACACGTTCGGAATCTGACAGTGACAGATACCGCAAATGTAAATGGTCTGCGCCCATCGGTGCGCAGACCAAAATTCGACTGGTCACTGGTGGTCTTTGGGCTGCTGACGGCCATTCTTGTCGGGCTGGTTGTCTATCCAATGTCCCGCCTTCTGATCGAAAGCTTCAGCGACCCGAAAACGGGTAGCTTCACAATTTCTAATTTTGTCGATGTTGCACGCCGCAGCCGCTATTTGCTGGCCTATTGGCACACCATCCAACTGGCCGTGGTCACCGTGGTCATATCAGTGGCAATGGCCCTGCCCATGGCGTGGGTCGTGTCCCGCACCGACATTCCGGGCCGGTCGCTATTCTATTTTGGCACATTGGGCGCGTTCATCATGCCGCCGTTTCTGGGCGCGATCGGGTGGATCCTGCTGGCCGGTCCCAACGCGGGCTGGATCAACCAGATATGGACGTCACTGACCGGCATCGAAGACCCGCTGGTGAATATCTTCAGCCTTTGGGGGCTGGCCTTTGTCATCGCGCTGAACGTCTTTCCGCTGATCTTCATCTTTGCCACCTCTGCGCTCGATCTTATCTCGTCCGAGATGGAAGAGGCCGCCGCGATCCATGGCGCAGGACCGATGCGGACCACCTGGATCATCACCCTGCCCCTCGCGCTTCCCGCGATCCTGGGGGCGATCATGCTGGTGTTTCTGGAAACGATTGCGCTTTATGGCACGCCCGCGTTGATTGCCATTCCGGCAAGGTTCAACGTGGCGACCACACAGCTTACCACTTTTTTCGAGTATCCGGCAAAGATCGAGCTGGCGATGGCGTTCTCTGTCCCGCTGGTCCTGATCACCGTGGTGTTGCTGGGCGCGCAACGTCTGCTGTTGCGCGGCGGCCACGTGGCGGTCAGCGGCAAGGGGGGCGCGCGCACCGCAATGCGTGTGGGACGCTGGAAATGGCTGTTCCTTGCGCACGGGCTGGCTGTGACGTTGCTTGCTGTCATCTTGCCCGCAGGCATCCTGCTGTCGACGTCTTTCCAGATCGCTTGGGCCAAGGCCCCGACCCTGTCAAACCTGACGCTGGACAACTACAGGGCCATCCTGTTCGAACAGGCCACGGTGCGCGAAGCGATGTTCAACACCGTTTACTTTGCGCTGGCGTCGGCCACGGCCTGTACCGTCCTTGGCTTTCTGACCGCCTATGTGGTGATCCGCAAGCTGATCCCATATTCCTCCGCGCTGGCCTTTCTGGCGGTTGCCCCTGTGGCGGTGCCGGGTATCGTGCTGGCGATCTGCTTCTATGCAGCCTTCGCTGGCCCGCCGTTCTCGTTTTACGGCTCCAGCCTGATCATCATCCTTGCGTTTATCACACGCTTTTTGCCCATCGCCTTTGTGTCCTGCGCTTCAGGCATCCGCAGCCTGAACCCCGAACTGGAAGAAGCGGTTCGGATTCACGGAGGATCGCGGATGCGCGCCATGGTCGAAGTTGTTGCACCGGTGCTCAAGAAATCGCTGATGGGCGTCTGGATTCTGGTCTTTGTCATCTGCTCGCGCGAACTGTCGACCGCGATGTTCCTGACCAGCCACCAGAACCGGGTCATCTCGATCCTGACGCTCGATATGAGCGAACAGGGTGATTACGAAACACTGGCTGCCATGGGCGTGGTGCTGCTTGTCGTCACCTCGACTGTCGTCGCAATCGGCATGCGTTTGCTTGGACGCGACTTCATGCTGAGAAGGAACTGAAATGACCAAACTGATACTAGACGGACTGGTGAAAGATTACGGCGGGTTCCGCGCAGCCGATAATATTTCGCTGACACTCGCAGACGGAGAGTTCCTGTCCCTGCTGGGGCCTTCGGGCTGCGGCAAGACCACGACGTTGCGCATGATCGCCGGGTTCATCACGCCGACCGAAGGACGCATCGAACTGGATGGCCGCGAAATTTCGTCGCCAAGGGGCGTCGTCGCGCCTGAAAACCGCGATATGTCGATGATCTTTCAAAGCTATGCGATCTGGCCCAACATGACAGTCGCACAGAACGTGGGCTTTGGTCTGCGCATGAAAAAGCTGCCCGCCGACCAGATCAAGAAGCGGGTCAGGGAAATCCTTGGCGTCGTGCAGCTTGACCATCTGGCAGAACGCTATCCTTCCGAACTGTCGGGTGGACAGCAACAGCGCGTGGCGCTGGCCCGTGCGGTGGCTGTGCAACCCAAGGTGATGCTGCTGGACGAACCGCTTTCGAACCTCGATGCGAACCTGCGCGAGGAAATGCGCACCGAAATCAAACGGATGCATGTCGAATTTGGCATCACCACCGTTTACGTCACCCATGACCAATCCGAGGCGATGGCCATTTCGGACCGTGTTGCGGTGATCAAGGCAGGGCGCATCGAACAGGTTGACGAACCCTACCGGCTGTATGCACGGCCCCGCACGCGGTTCGCCGCCGAATTCATCGGGCGCACCAACCTGATCGAAGGTCAGGCCAGCGCGGGTGAAATGCACTTCGAAGGGTTTTCTGTCCCTTCGACCGAGGTAAGGGCGGGCAATGTGCTTGCTTCTGTCCGGCCACAGAACCTGAAACTCAGCCTGCGGGGCAACACCAAACCCGAACCGGCCGAGGGGATGTTGCATCTTGCCGCGCACATTGATGAACGGATTTTCCTGGGGGAACGCTGGGATTACGGCCTGTCGCTTGAAGGCCGCAGCATGAGCCTGCGTGCGGCGGCACCAGCCGAGCAGGTTTTCGACATGAACGCACCTGTCTGGATCTCGGTTCAGGAAAGCCGGATCATTCCGGTGGAGGGTGCATGATGGCCAAACACATAACCGGCCCCCTCGACCGTTTCCGCGTTCTGGACCTGACACGTATCCGGTCCGGCCCCACCTGCGTCAAACAGTTTGCCGACTGGGGCGCGGACGTGATCAAGATCGAACCGCCAGACGACGCCAGCGGCTATGCAGATCGCGAAAGTTCGGACTTTCAGAACCTGCATCGCAACAAACGCAGCCTGACGCTGGACCTCAAAAGCGCCGAGGGGCGCGATATTCTGATGCGTCTTGTGGACCAGTCCGATGTGCTGGTCGAAAATTTCCGCCCCGGCGTGAAAAAGCGGCTGGGGCTGGATTGGGACAGTCTGCATGCCCGCAACCCGAAGCTGGTGTTGGGATCGATCTCCGGCTTTGGCCAGACCGGACCCTATGCGGAGCGGCCCGGCTTTGACCAGGTGGCCCAAGGCATGGGCGGCCTGATGTCTGTCACCGGATTGCCGGGCCAAGGCCCCGTGCGCGTCGGCGTTCCCATCGCCGACCTGACCGCCGGCATGTTTTGCGCCACCGGAATCCTGATGGCGCTGCTTGACCGCGAGCGCACCGGCGTGGGGCAATGGGTTCAGTCCAGCCTGCTTCAGGCACAGGTCGCGATGCTGGATTTTCAGGCCGCGCGCTGGCTGATCGACGGTGTGGTCCCCGAACAGGCGGGCAACAACCACCCCACTGCGGTGCCGATGGGTGTCTATCCCACCTCCGACGGCAGTATGAACATCGCTGTGACCGGAAACAGGATGTGGCAGGATTTTTGCACCGTCATTGACCGGCCCGATCTGGTTGACGATCCCCGCTTTGCCACGGCGCGTCTGCGGCTTGAACACCGTGACGCGCTGAACGCGCTGTTGTTCGACATCACCCGCACCCGCACCAGCGCGGACCTGACCGAAGCCCTGATTGCGACGGGCATTCCGTGCGGCCCGATCAACAGGATTGATGCCGTTTTTGCCGATCCGCAGGTCGCCGCACTTGATATGGTTGTCGAAGTAGAGCACCCCCAGCGTGGCATCCAGAAGGTGCTGGGCCAGCCCATCGTTCTGTCCGGTGCCACACCGGTTATGCATTCCGCCACCCCAGACGCAGGCCAGCACAGCGATGCAATACTGCACGAGCTTGGCCTGTCAGACGCCGAAGTCGCCGCGCTGAAAGAAAGGAAAGTCGTATGACCCTTGTCGACCCCATCGCCGAAGCGGACGGCTACACGCCGCAGGTCATTGCACACGTCAAGGACGGCATCGGCTGGATGGTTTTTTCCAATCCGCGCCGCCGCAATGCCGTGACCTTTAACATGTGGCTTCAGATTCCGGGGATTATCAAACAGTTCGAAAAGGACGACAGCGTGCGGGTCGTCGCCCTGCGTGGCGAGGGCACATCGTCGTTCATCTCTGGTGCCGACATCAGCGAGTTTGCAGAAAAGCGTAACACCCCCGAGCAGGTGGCAACCTATGATGCTGCGGGCAAGGACGCCGGCGCCGCGATTGCGGGACTGCTGAAACCCACGGTCGCCGTGATACGCACATGGTGTGTCGGCGGCGGCCTTGGCACCGCCTTGGGCTGTGATTTGCGCATCGCGGCTGAAGACACCCGTTTTGCCATCCCGGCGGCGAAGCTGGGCCTTGGCTATCGCTATGCCGGGATCAAGACGCTGGTCGACATCGTCGGCCCCGCGAACGCGGCCGAGATTTTCTATTCCGCCAGACAATACACCGCGCAAGAGGCGCAGCGTATGGGGCTGATCAATGACATCCTGCCGGTTGAAGGGTTCGACGATGCGGCGGAAAACTATCTTCGCACCATTGCGCAGAACGCTCCGCTGACAATGAAGGCCGTCAAAATGGCCATTCGCGGCGTGCTGGAACAGACCAACCCAGCGGGCTTGGACGACATCGACGCGGCTGTCTCGGCCTGCTTTCAAAGCGACGATTACGCCGAAGGCCGCGCTGCCTTTGCACAAAAGCGCACACCCGTTTTCAAGGGCCGGTAAAGACATGGCGAACCACCTGTACGACGCTGTCTTTGAACCGCACGCGGCATCCCGCACCGCGTTCCTGCATCTTTCGGATGGCACGACCCTATCCCATCAGGACTTTGCGGGCACCACCGCCCGTCTTGCTGCAACCCTTGCCGCCATGGGCGTGGCGCCGGGGGACCGCGTCGCAGCACAGGTGGAAAAGTCGCCAACCGCGCTTGCCCTTTATGCGGCCTGTCTGCACGCAGGCGCGGTTTTCCTGCCGCTTAACACATCCTATACCGATCAAGAGGTGGCGTTCTTCATTCAGGATTGCGCAGCGTCGGTCCTGTTTTGCGATCCCGCGCGGGCGGCGCAGCTTGAAACCGGGGTTGCAGAAACATCCGGGTGTCTGGTGACGATGGCCGCCGACGGCACAGGAAGCTGGCAAACCCGTCACCCATCTGCGCCGCCAGTCAAGGCAGAGCGCAAAGGTGATGATCTGGCCGCGATCTTGTATACGTCTGGCACGACAGGTCGCCCCAAGGGGGCAATGCTAAGTCATGACAACCTATTGTCAAACGCCGCCGCCCTTGTCGATCTGTGGGGTATGACCGCAGCAGACACCCTGCTGCACGCCCTGCCCGTCTATCACAGCCACGGGCTGTTCGTGGCCTGCAATGTCAGTCTTCTGGCGGGCGCGCGCATGGTCTACCTGCCAAAATTCGACCCCGACCAGGTGATTGCTGCCATGCCCGATTGCACCGTGATGATGGGCGTTCCCACGTTCTACACCCGCCTGCTGGCATCATCTGCGTTCACCTCCCAAGCAAGCCAAAACATGCGCCTGTTCATCTCGGGCAGCGCGCCGTTGCTTGCCCACACACATCAGGCGTTTGAGGACCGCACCGGCCACCGTATTCTGGAAAGATACGGGCTGACCGAAACATCCATGAACACATCTAACCCACTCAACGCGCTGCGGAAACCGGGCACCGTTGGTCTGCCGTTGCCCGATGTGGATCTGCGCATCGACCATGCCGAACCGGGCGCTGCGGGAGAGATCCAGGTCAAGGGTCCGAATGTGTTCAAAGGGTATTGGGGACTGATGGAAAAAACCGCCGACGCTTTCACGACAGACGGCTATTTTCGAACCGGTGACTTGGGTGAAATCGACGCCGACGGTTACGTTACCATCGTTGGACGTTCAAAGGACCTGATTATTTCGGGCGGCCTGAATATCTATCCCAAGGAGATCGAAACGATCATAGACGCCCAGCGCGAGGTCGAGGAAAGCGCGGTGATTGGCCTGCCTGACCCAGATTTCGGCGAGCGTGTGGTCGCGGTTGTCGTTGAAACGGCCAAAGACGCGGTCGACCCGATTGCCCTGAAAAATATTCTGGCCCGATCTCTGGCCAAGTACAAATTACCCAAAGAGATTATTACAATCGACACCTTACCGAGAAACGCCATGGGAAAAGTCATGAAAAAGGACCTTCGTGACCTAATTTCCCGCAAGCATCTTGGAATGGAACATTAATCACCGGCGGAACGCGGCTGACCTGCTGCTTGAGAAGCGATTACAGGGACACCCAAAAGAAGCTCGGCAAAGTGACAGGCGGGCAGTATGCCCACATAAACAATAGAAAAAGGCCGCTTAAAGCGGCCCATTCATAACCAACAAAAAGGTATGGTGGCGGAGACGAAGGGATTCGAACCCTCGAGACCCTTCCGGGCCTACTCCCTTAGCAGGGGAGCGCCTTCGACCACTCGGCCACGTCTCCGCCGCCGTGTTTATGGGCTGGAGAACAGGAAAACAACTGCTTTTTTGCGGCTTGGGCCAGCGCGTTCAAATTGGCACATTTTTCATGTTAAACAACGTTCTAATAGGCCTTCACAGGCATCGGGGACGCACATTGCTGCCAGATGCCTGCGCGAAAATTATCCCACGGTCCTGCGCCATTCATGCAAGTCCGCCGAAAAAGCAAAGTCCGTGCCAGCCCCCTGTCGCGGGGATGACGCGTCAGGTGTTGAACAAAAAGTGCAGCACGTCGCCGTCCTTGACGACATAGCCCTTGCCCTCTGCCCGCATCTTGCCGGCCTCTTTCGCCGCCTGTTCGCCGCCCAGTCCGACAAAGTCGTCAAAGGCGATGGTTTCGGCGCGGATAAAGCCTTTTTCGAAATCGCCATGGATCACGCCGGCCGCTTTGGGCGCGGATGTGCCCTGGCGGATGGTCCAGGCGCGGGCCTCTTTCGGGCCGACGGTGAAATAGGTTTCAAGGTGCAGCAACTCGTAGCCTGCGCGGATCAGCCGGTCGAGGCCCGCTTCGCTTAGCCCCATTTCGTCCAGGAACATCTGCGCCTCTTCCAGCTCAAGCTGGCTGATCTCTTCTTCGATCTGGGCCGAGATGATGACGTGCATGTTGCCTTCGGCGGCGGCCATCTCGCCCACGCGTGCGGACAGGGCATTGCCTTCGGCGGCTTCGGATTCGCCGACGTTGCAGACGTAAAGAACCGGCTTGGTGGTCAGTAGTTGCAGCATTTTCCACGCACGCTGGTCGTCTTCGTCAACGTCCACGACGCGGGCCGGTTTGCCCTCTTCCAGAACGGCGAGGGCTGCGCGCATCAGGCGTTCTTGTTGCACCGCTTCCTTGTCACCGCCGCGCACCTTGCGCACGATGTTTTGCAGGCGTTTTTCGATGCTTTCGATGTCGGCCAGCATCAGTTCGGTTTCGATGGTTTCGGCGTCGGCCACCGGGTCCACACGGCCCTCGACGTGGGTCACGTCGCCGTCTTCGAAACAGCGCAGCACGTGGGCGATGGCGTCAACCTCGCGGATGTTGGCCAGAAACTGGTTTCCCAGCCCCTCGCCCTTGGAGGCCCCTTTGACCAGACCGGCGATGTCGACAAAGGTCATGCGCGTGGGAATGATGGATTTCGACTGTGCAATCTCTGCCAGCTTGTCCAGCCGCACATCGGGCACGGCCACTTCGCCGACGTTCGGCTCGATCGTGCAGAAGGGAAAGTTCGCGGCCTGCGCGGCGGCTGTGCGTGTCAGCGCGTTGAACAGGGTCGATTTGCCCACGTTCGGCAGCCCGACGATACCCATTTTGAAACCCATGTTCGTTCTCCGAAATCCACGACAGGCTGCTTCTAGTGGCGCACAGCCCTGCGTGCAAGGCGGTGAATCGGCGGACATTGCGGATATGCAAGGCCTGAAAGCCGCCACCGCCCCGATTTGCCCCCCTGCGCACCCTGCGGTGGATTGATTTCCCCCGCGAGTTTGGGCATTGCGGTAGCGACATAGAAAAAGGCCACCCCATGACCCGCATCGACGCAAAATTCGCTGACCTCAAAGCCGCCGGAAAAAAGGCATTCGTTTCCTATGTGATGGCGGGCGACCCCGATTTCGACACCTCGCTTGAGATCGTCAAGGGATTGCCGGACGCGGGCGTGGATATTATCGAGCTTGGCCTGCCGTTTACCGATCCCATGGCCGACGGCCCGACGATCCAGTTGGCCGGTCAACGCAGCCTGGAAGGCGGGATGACCCTGCAACGCACGCTGGATCTGGCGCGCGCGTTCCGCGAAACCGATGACACAACGCCGATCGTGCTGATGGGCTATTACAACCCGATCTATTCGCGCGGCGTCGATAAATTTCTGGTGGACGCCAAAGCGGCCGGCATTGACGGGCTGATCGTGGTTGACCTGCCCCCCGAAGAAGACAGCGAGCTGTGCATCCCGGCGCAAGCGGCGGGGTTGAACTTTATTCGTCTGGCGACACCGACCACCGACGACAAACGCCTGCCCCGCGTGCTGCAAAACACGTCGGGCTTTGTCTACTACGTGTCGATCACCGGCATCACCGGCTCGGCAGAGGCCGAAGCGACCGATGTCGGCCCCGAGGTTGCGCGGATCAAATCGCAGACCGATCTGCCGATCATCGTCGGGTTTGGCATCAACACTCCTGAGAAAAGCCGCGCCATCGCGTCGGTGGCCGACGGTGCGGTCGTGGGGTCGGCCATTGTGGCAAAGATCGCCAAGGGCGACAGCGTGGCCGACATTCTGGCGTTTGTGAAGTCGCTGGCCGACGGCGCGCACAGCGCTTGATGTGACGGAACTTTGATGCGGGATTGATCCAAAGCGCGTATATCGGTAAAGAAAACTGACCAATACCGTGCTTTGGAGCCCGCACCATGCCCGTCATCACCGAAATTGCCGATCTCAAACGTATTTACGAGCGGCGCGTGCCGCGCATGTTCTATGACTATTGCGAAAGCGGGTCGTGGACCGAACAGACCTTTCGCGACAACTCGTCCGATTTCGATGACATCCGCCTGCGTCAGCGCGTGGCGGTCGATATGTCGGGGCGCAGCACCAAAAGCCAGATGATCGGACAGGACGTTGCCATGCCTGTGGCCCTTGCCCCCGTCGGCATGACCGGGATGCAGCACGCCGATGGCGAGATCAAAGCCGCCCGTGCGGCCGAAGCCTTTGGCGTGCCGTTCACCCTGTCCACCATGTCCATCAACTCGATTGAAGACGTGGCCGAGGCGACGACGGCACCGTTCTGGTTTCAGCTTTATACCATGCGCGACACCGATTATGTCAGCCGCCTGATCCAGCGCGCCAAGGATGCGAAATGTTCGGCGCTGGTGATCACGCTGGACCTGCAAATTCTGGGCCAGCGGCACAAGGATCTGAAAAACGGCCTGTCCGCCCCACCCAAACTGACGCCCAGGACCATCGCCAATCTGGCGACCAAATGGGCCTGGGGCATAGAGATGCTACAGGCCAAGCGGCGCGAGTTCGGCAATATCGTGGGTCATGTCCAAGGTCTGAGCGACACCTCGCAACTGAGCGCCTGGACGGCAGAACAGTTCGATCCGACGCTGGACTGGAACAAGATTGCCAAGCTCAAGGAAGAATGGGGCGGCAAGGTGATCCTCAAGGGGATTCTGGACGCCGAGGACGCCAAGATGGCGCTGAAGGTGGGGGCCGATGCGATTGTCGTCAGCAACCATGGCGGCCGTCAGTTGGACGGCGCACTGTCGTCGATCCGCGCGCTGCCGTCGATATTGGACGCCGTGGGCGATCAGGTCGAGGTGCATCTGGACAGCGGCATCCGGTCGGGTCAGGACGTGCTAAAGGCGCTGGCGATGGGGGCCAAGGGGACGTTCATCGGCCGTGCCTTTATCTACGGACTGGGCGCGATGGGCCAACAAGGTGTCACCAAGGCGCTTGAGGTCATTCACCGCGAGATGGACATTACAATGGCCCTGTGTGGCGAGACAAATGTTGCAAATCTGGGACGGCACAACCTGCTGATCCCCGAAGACTTTGCAGGCCGTTGGCAAGACGGGCACTGACAGGGTAAGGCTGGGGTCATGTTGGTTTTCTCCGATCAGAACCTGGCCTTTCTTGCGGTCCCCAAGACCGGCACGACCGCCTTCGAGATGGCCTTGCGCCCGCGTGCCGACATCATCCTGTCGAAGCGGCGCAAACATCTGACGGCGGCGCGGTTCCACAACAAGGTGGCGCCGTTTCTGGCCGATACTTTCGGTTTGACGGTGGAAACGATGGCGGTCATGCGCGACCCCGTCGAACAAATCCGCAGCTGGTATCGCTATCGCAGCGGCCCGCGCCAAAAGGGCACCAAGGCCAGCACCAACGGATGCAGCTTTGACGACTTCGTGCTGGCCGTGATCTCGGACAACCCGCCGCCCTTCGCGGGCATCGGCAGCCAGTTCAACTTTGTCACCTCGGGCAAGGGCGAGGTGCTGGTGAACCACTTGTTCGCCTATGAACGCCAGCCGGTGTTCCGCGCCTTTCTGACCCAGGCCTTTGGCGAAGAGATCACGCTGAAGCAGAAAAACGTCTCGCCCCCGGCCGAGGCACCGTTGTCGGCGGCGGTCGAGGCCAAGCTGCGCAAGGTGCGGGCGGATGAATTTGCGCTGTACGAACGGATCAAGGCCGCAGGCGGCCATCTGGTCACGCCCGTCGGCTGATCTGTGCGGCAATTGCCGGGGTCTGCGCGAAGCAGGCAGCCCACACGACGCAAATCACCAAGAACCCGGCCATCGGCTTGCGGCTGATCCGATGGCCCTCGAAAACGCCCATGCGCGATGCGGTGCCGGGGCGCGGACACAGGTACAAGTGTCGACGCCGCGTGCTTGCGCAAAATCCCTCTTTTCACGGCAACCGATCCGGTCTATACGCGCGACTTCACGCGGGGTGGCAGCCTTGGAGGCACCCTGCCCTTATGTATTGGAGAATTACTATGGCTGGAGAGATTCCTGATCTCGAAGCTCTGGAACGGACGGGGACAGGCAAGGGCGCCGCTCGTCAGGCACGTCGTGCCGGCATGGTTCCGGGCATTGTTTTTGGTGGCGACGCAGATCCGCTGCCCATCAACATCCCGTTCAACAAACTGCTGAAAATGCTGAAAGCGGGCCGTTTCAAGTCCACGCTGTTCAACATGAAAGTCGAAGGCCATGACGACGTGCGCGTCATCTGCCGCGACGTGCAGCGTCACGTGGTCAAAGACCTGCCCACACACGTCGATTTCATGCGTCTGCGCCGCACCACGAAGATCAACCTGTTCATCCCGGTTGAAGTGGTTGGCGAAGAAACATCGCCCGGCCTGAAGCACGGCGGCGTTCTGACCATGATCCGTCCCGAAGTCGAACTGGTTGTGACCGCGGGCGATATCCCCGATCACGTCACCATCGACGTGTCGGAAATCGAAATTGGTGAAAGCGTCACCATTTCTTCGGTCAAACTGCCCGAAGGCGCGAAGCCCACGATCGACCGTGACTTTGTCATCGCACAAATCTCGGCTCCGTCGGGTCTGGCATCGCAGTCGGACGACGAAGAAGAAGTGGCCGCAGACGAAGTGCCCGCCACCGAAATGGAAGCTGGCGCAGACGAATAAGTCTAAGCTTTCGCAGTCATTTGAAACGGGGTCCTTCGGGGCCCCGTTTTGCGTTTGCCCCCCCTGCGCCCAAGCCGCCAACAGCCTCTGACTGGACCCGCCGCCGCCCTGCGCATATGCTGCGCCGCAACATCCAAAGGAGCCGCTGATGAAACTGATTGTTGGCCTGGGAAACCCCGGCGCAAAATACGCAGGCCACCGCCACAACATTGGCTTCATGTGTCTGGACCGGATCGCGCAGGATCACAGCTTTGGCCCGTGGAAGTCCAAGTTTCAGGGACAGGTGATCGAAGGCCGCTTTGGCAGCGACCGCGTCGTTCTGTTAAAGCCTGAAACGTTCATGAACAATTCGGGCCAGTCGGTGATTGCCGCCGCGCAGTTCTACAAGCTTGAGCCGCAGGACGTGATCGTATTGCATGACGAAATTGACCTGGCCCCCGGCAAGGTGCGCTTCAAACAGGGCGGCGGACACGCGGGCCACAACGGCTTGCGTTCGATCCATGCGCATCTGGGGGCCGACTATGGCCGCGTGCGGTTGGGCGTTGGCCATCCCGGCCACAAGGACCGCGTGCCGGGTTTTGTGTTGCACGACTTTGCCAAGGCCGATCAAGACTGGCTGGACGATGTGCTGCGCGGCGTGTCGGATGGCGCGCAACATCTGGCACAGGGCGATCCGGCAAAGTTCATGAATGCCGTGGCCCTGCGCGTGTCGCCACCCCGCTCGGGCACCGGCGACAAGGGACCAAAGGCTGAAGCCTTGAAACCCGCGCCCAAAGCCACGGCACAGCCGGACCCCGAAGCGCCCCGTTCGGCACTGCAAAAACTTGTTGATCGTTTCAAATGAGCCTCGCGGACGCCTTCCGCAATCAGGCGCAATCCTGTGCACGGCTAGACTCACCATTTATGCAGCGTCTGCTGACGTTTCTGGCAACAGACTGGCCTACCGACAGTGCACTGGCGCGAAAACTGGCCAGCTTTACCGGGAATATCGGCCCCTCGGGGCACTCCCTGCCGTTGCGTGTCGCGGGCGGATTGCACGCGCTGGTGCTGTCGGGACGCAGTCCGGCGCTTGCCGCCTGCTATCCGCCCCGCGCCGCCAACGATACCGCGCTGCGCGACGCCGTGCTGGCCGCCCTGTCAGAGCACGAGGCCTTCCTGCTGGACTGGGTCGACAGCCCGCCGCAAACCAACGAGGTTCGCCGTTCCGCTGCCCTGATCGCGGGGGCACGGGCGGCTTGCCAGCACTTTGACCTGCCCGTGATGCTCAGCGAGCTAGGCGCATCCGGCGGGCTGAACCTGATGTGGGACCACTTTGCACTGGCCATCGGTGACACCACTTTCGGCCCCGCCGACCCTGCGCTCACGCTTTCGCCCGACTGGACCGGCCCGCTGCCCCCTGCCACAACGCCCAGGATTGCCAGCCGCGCAGGCGTGGACCTGAACCCGTTGAACCCGCGCAAGACGGACGACCTGCTGCGTCTGACCGCATACCTGTGGGCCGACCAACCCGAACGTCTGGCCCGCACCCGCGCCGCCGCCGCCGTGTTCGATGCACAGATCACACGCGGCGACGCCATCGACTGGCTGGACCACCGGCTGACCGCGCAGCCCGAGGGGCAAATGCATCTGATCCAGCACACCGTCGCTTGGCAATATTTCCCCGCCGCCGCACAGGCCCGTGGCACTGCACTGATCGAAGCGGCAGGCGCGAACGCTACCCCGACCCGCCCGCTGGCGTGGCTGTCGATGGAAACCGACGGCGATGTGACCGGCGCTGTGGGCGCGGCCCTGACCCTGCGACTGTGGCCCGGCGATCTGCGCCTGACGCTGGGACGTGCCGATTTTCATGGACGTTGGGTCAACTGGACCGGCCCGACATAGGGTTTGCCCCGCCCCGCTTTGCGTGTTTGACTGGACCCAATTGCCAAGGGGACAACCATGCGCACCTTACTGAAATGGGCACTTCGCATCCTGCTGATGGCTGTGCTGGCCGCCGCTGTCATAGGTTTTTGGAAACGCGAGGAAATCACCCGCCTTCTGGCGGTGAACAGCCTGTTTTCCGAAGACAAGATCGTCGCCAATTTCAGCCATATGAACGACGCCTTTCTGTCGCGCGAAATCCCGCGCGGCGACGGGCCGATCTCGCCCCTGCCCTACGGCGCCGAGATGACCCTGCCCACTGGGGCCGACACTTGGATCAAGGACCGTGCGGTCACCTCGCTGCTGGTGCTGAAAGACGGCCAGATCGTTTACGAAGATTACTACCTTGGCACGACCGAGGATGATCTGCGCATCAGCTGGTCCGTCGCCAAAAGCTTCCTATCCGCCCTGATGGGCATATTGGTCGCCGACGGCACCATCGCCTCGCTGGACGATCCGGTTACCAAATACGCGCCGCGGTTGGCGGGCGGTGCCTATGACGGGGCGACCATCCGCAACGTGCTGCAAATGTCCTCGGGCGTGACCTTCGACGAGGATTATCTGGACTATGACAGCGACATCAACCGCATGGGCCGCGTGCTGGCTTTGGGCGGAGAAATGGACGACTTTGCCGCCAGCCTGACCGAAACCTTCACCGCACCCGGGACGCAGATGCAATACACGTCGATCGACACGCATGTGTTGGGGATGGTGATTCGCGGTGCCACGGGGCGCGACATCCCGTCCCTGCTGTCCGACAAGATCATCGCGCCGCTGGGCGTCGAGGCCGCCCCCTATTATGTGACCGACGGCGTCGGCGTGGCCTTTGTGCTGGGCGGCCTGAACCTGCGCACCCGTGACTATGCCCGCTTTGGCCAGATGATCGAACAGGACGGCATGTGGCAAGGCCAGCAGATCGTGCCCGCCGACTGGATTGGCGCCTCGATCCGGCCCACGGCGAAAACCGCAGCGGGCAAGATCGGCTATGGCTATCAATGGTGGGTGCCCATCGGCGCGACACCGGGCCAAGAGGTCACCGGGCGTGGCGTCTATGGCCAGTATCTGTACATCGACAAGGCTGCCGATGTGGTCATCGTCGTCACCGCCGCCGACCGCAAGTTCCGAGACGCGGGCGTGACCGATGCCACCATCGACATGCTGCGCAAGATCACCCGAGCCACGGAGACAACAGATGGAACCTGACGACCCTGTAAACGTACTCGGCCAGCCGCTGACCCCATGCAGCACCGACCCACTGACCGGTTTTTTCCGCGACGGTCATTGCAACACCTGCACTGCCGATCAGGGCAGCCACACGGTCTGCGCGGTGATGACCGCCGAATTCCTCGCCTATTCCAAATACGTCGGCAACGACCTCAGCACGCCGCGCCCCGAGTTCGGCTTTGACGGCCTGCGCCCCGGTGACCGATGGTGCCTGTGCGCCGCCCGTTTCCTGCAAGCCCACGACGAAGGCTGTGCGCCTGATGTGGCCCTCAGCTCCACCCACCAGCGCGCGCTCGACATCGTGTCGCTGGACGTATTAAAGGCCCACGCCTCCTGAAGCGCGGGCCTTCAACTTCATCTTGCCAGATAAACTCCGGGGGAGGCGCACAGCGCCGGGGGCAGCGCCCCCGACCCGCTGTCAGTTCAGCCGAAATTCCCCATCTCGAACCCCAGCGCCTTGGCCACGGTAAAGATGTCCTTGTCGCCGCGCCCGCACATGTTCATGCAGATGATGTGATCCGCAGGCAGCGTCGGCGCCAGCTTCATCACATGGGCCAGCGCGTGGCTGGGCTCAAGCGCGGGAATGATCCCTTCCAGCGTGCAGCACAACTGAAACGCTTCAAGGGCTTCGACATCAGTGATGCTGACATATTTCGCGCGACCGATTTCGTGCAGCCATGCGTGTTCGGGGCCGATGCCGGGGTAATCCAGACCCGCCGAGATCGAGAACCCTTCCAGGATCTGACCGTCGTCGTCCTGCAACAGATAGGTGCGGTTGCCGTGCAGCACGCCGGGACGGCCGCCGGTCAACGAGGCGCAGTGCTCCATCTTGGCATTCACGCCCTTGCCGCCGGCCTCGACGCCGATGATGTTGACCTCTTTGTCGTCCAGAAACGGAAAGAACAGACCCATGGCATTCGACCCGCCACCGATGGCAGCAATCAGCGTGTCGGGCAAACGGCCCTCGGCGGCATCCATCTGCTCGCGCACTTCCTTGCCGATGATCGCCTGAAAATCGCGCACCATCGCAGGGTATGGATGCGGTCCTGCTACCGTGCCGATGCAATAGAACGTATCGCGCACGTTGGTCACCCAGTCGCGCAGCGCGTCGTTCATCGCGTCCTTCAGCGTGCCACGGCCCGAGGTGACGGGGACAACTTCTGCCCCCAGCAGGCGCATACGGAACACGTTCGGCGCCTGACGCTCAACGTCGTGCGCACCCATGTAGACCACGCATTTCAGACCGAACTTTGCACAGACTGTCGCCGTGGCCACACCGTGCTGACCCGCGCCGGTTTCCGCAATGATCCGCGTCTTGCCCATGCGGCGTGCCAGAATGATCTGGCCCAGCACGTTGTTGATCTTGTGCGCGCCGGTGTGGTTCAGCTCGTCGCGCTTCATGTAAACCTTGGCGCCGCCCAGATGCTCGGTCAGCCGTTCCGCGAAATACAGCGGCGACGGGCGGCCCACGTAATGCGTCCACAGGTCGTTCATCTCGGCCCAGAAGCTGTCGTCGGTCTTGGCCTTCTCGTATTCTTCTTCCAGGCTCAGGATCAGCGGCATCAACGTTTCGGACACGAAACGCCCACCGAAGTCGCCAAAGCGGCCCTGTTCGTCGGGGCCGGTCATGAAGGAATTAAAGAGATCGTTCGCCATCGGGCTGCTCCTGTCTGGTGTAGCCTTGGACCTAGCTTTCAGCGCCCTGCGTGTAAAGGACTAGCCGTTTTTCCGGCCACGGATCATACGCATTATTCGCCCCGGAAAACTGCCATGCTGCCCGCCGCGCAGGCGGATCAGCAACCGGTGCCAGCGGTCGTTTTCCAGCATGTTGGGAATGCGCGCAGAAATGGCTTCGACCAGCACCTCCATCTGCGCGGGGGTAAAGGTCAGATCGGTCTGCCCGTCAGCCCCTGCCCCATCTCGCGGCACCTCTAGCGTATACGCTTCGGACGGTGGCAGCAGCGCGTTCACTTCGGCCACGATGGGCGCCTGCCGCGCCACGAAGGCGTCCAGCGCCTGCGCCGATGCCACCGGCCTGTCAGCGCGAATATCGGGCAACGCGTTGCACAGCGCATCCGACACAAAGCGGCTGCTGCGGCGGCCCCAGTGGTGATTGAACATCCGCTGTAGCTCCAGCTCGGACCGTGTGAGCGACCGGTTGACGCGCCCCCCTGCCGCCGGGGTCAGCGTATCGGCGGGCACACCCAAGGCATCGGTCAAGCTGCGCAGGATGTCGCCTGCGTGATTTGAATAGTTTACGACAGTCAGCCCGACGCCTGCCTTTTCCGCGATCTGTATCATCGCACGCACCTTTGCGGGCGTAGGGTAGCCTGCCAGAAAACTGTCAAAGCTGGCAACGGCCCCACCGCGTTTGACCGTTTGACCATAAACGGAACAAGCGTGGTCGTAGGGGTTGCGCACGTACAGGATCACTCGGGTGTCTGCACCAAGGTCCGCAATTTTTGGCAACAGTTCGGGATCGTTCAGAAAAAAGTGGATCAGGCTTTCGTTGGACAAGAGCACGTCATGCTGGTTGCGCTTCAACGCGGCCTTGGCGGTGGCAACCAACGTACGTCCGTTCACGTTGCCTGCGGAGATCTGTCCCGCGCGCGCCTGCGTGAACGAGGCATGTTCAGGATAGACGATGCCTTGCGCCGCCAACGCATCGGTGCTCAGCGCCAGCGCCGATTGCAGGGCGCTGGAACCGGTTTTGCCATGTCCGATGTGCAAAATTAGCCGTGCCAAATCCTGTCCCCTTTCCGGCGGTCAGGTCCGCGCCACAGCACCCTGCGCCGCACGGCAAAAGGCCGCAATCCTTGTAGCATCCTTGACGCCCGGAGCTGATTCGACACCCGACGACACGTCGACCTGCCGCGCCCCGGTCACCCGGATTGCCTCGGCCACGTTGTCCGGCGTCAAACCACCTGCCAGCATCCACGGCACCGGCCAGCGGCGGCCTGCAATCAAGCGCCAGTCAAACGACAACCCGTTGCCGCCAGGCAGTTCTGCCGTGCGTGGCGGTTTGGCGTCCACGAGGATCTGGTCGGCGACAGTCAGGTAAGTGTCCAGCGTTGCCAGATCAGCCGCATCCGCCACGCCCACGGCCTTCATCACCGGCAAGCCATAGCGTGCCTTGACCTCGGTCACCCGCGCGGGGCTTTCGTGGCCGTGCAATTGCAACATATCCAGCGGCACCTGTGCGGTCAGTGCATCCAGAAAGGCGTTGTCGGCATCAACCGTCAGCGCCACCTTGGCCAACCCCACGGGGGCATCGACAGCCAATGCGGCAGCCGCGTCAAACGACAGGTTGCGCGGTGATTTCGCAAAGAACACGAAACCGCCATAGACAGCCCCCGCCGCCGCAGTGGCAGCGACATCGGCCGCCGTTCCCAGCCCGCAGATCTTTACAGCTATGTCAGGTGACATACGATCCGGTCAGCCCGCTTCATCCAGCAGGGCCAGAACCTCGTCCTTGCCTTCGTGCTTCTCGCCTCTCAGGCGTTTGACTTCACGCTCAAGCTTGCGTACTTCGCGCGCCTTGCGCGACGCCTCGGCCCGCACTGCATGTTCACGCATCCATTCCCAGACAAAGCCGACCAGAAGGCCCACGATGATGCCCATGAAAATGACCAGAAACATCGGCAACTGGATTGAAGGGTTCACCGCGAAATAGCCTGCCACCTCGGACGGCAACACTTTCAGCGTCACCACCTCGCGGTTGGCAAGGGCGACGGCAATCAAAGCAATCGCGAAAACCGCGATACAGGCATAACGTATATAGCGCATTCAGTCGTTTCCGTTCAGGCGATCACGAAGCAGCTTGCCGGTCTTGAAGAATGGCACGTGCTTCTCTTCTACATGAACGGTTTCACCCGTCCTTGGGTTCCGTCCGACGCGCGCATCACGCTGTTTGACGGAAAATGCGCCGAAGCCGCGCAGCTCGACCCGGTCGCCACGCGACATGGCCCCCGTGATTTCTTCGAAAATTGTATTCACAATCCGTTCGACATCTCGCTGATACAGGTGTGGATTTTCGTCTGCGATTTTCTGAATAAGTTCAGACCGGATCATATTTGTCCCCCCGGGGCGTTATTCGCGCTTGTCACAAGAGGTGACTATAGGAACAAAAATCCATTGCGGAAACAGGTAGCGCCACCGGCAGGCAAGAATTTGCAGGGCGAAGGCGCTGTTTCGGGTGAGAAAATCGCGTTTTGTCGCCCTTGCCCATCAACAAGGCACAACAGCGCGCAAAACCACTGCGTTGTGACACACAATGATTCGGCCAAGCAAAAGGCCCCGCATCCAAAGATACGGGGCCCTATGTCAGAGTTTATAGCACTTGCCCGAAGGCAGCGCTGGATCAGTCGTCGTCGCCTTTCAGCGCGGCGCCCAGAATGTCGCCCAGCGATGCGCCCGAGTCAGAGGAACCATACTGTTCGACGGCCTCTTTCTCTTCTGCGATCTCGCGTGCCTTGATCGACACACCCAAGCGGCGCGATTTGTTGTCGACGTTGGTGATGCGCACATCAACCTTGTCGCCAACGCTAAAGCGCTCGGGGCGTTGCTCGGCACGGTCACGCGACAGGTCGGAGCGGCGGATGAAGGATTTCATGCCCTCATATTCCACTTCGATGCCGCCTTCTTCGATCGCGGTCACGTTCACGGTCACGATCGAGCCGCGCTTCACGCCGCCAACCGCTTCTGCGAACTTGTCGCCACCGACGCCTTTGATCGAAAGCGAGATACGCTCTTTCTCAACGTCGACTTCGGAGACAACGGCCTGAACCATGTCGCCCTTGCGGTAGTTCTGAATGGCGTCTTCGCCACGCTCGTCCCACGACAGGTCGGACAGGTGAACCATGCCGTCGATGTCGCCGGGCAGACCAACGAACAGACCGAATTCGGTGATGTTCTTGACTTCGCCTTCGACTTCGGTGCCCTCGGGGTGTGTTTCTGCAAACACTTCCCACGGGTTGCGCATGGTCTGTTTCAGACCCAGCGAAACGCGACGCTTGGCGCCGTCGATTTCCAGAACCATGACCTCAACCTCTTGCGAGGTGGACACGATTTTACCGGGGTGCACGTTTTTCTTGGTCCAGGACATTTCGGACACGTGAACCAGACCTTCAACACCGGGCTCCAGCTCAACAAATGCACCGTAGTCGGTGATGTTGGTCACACGGCCGGTGTGTGCCGATTCCAGCGGGTACTTGGCAGCCACCAGATCCCACGGATCTTCTTGCAGTTGCTTCATGCCCAGCGAAATGCGGTGGGTTTCTTTGTTGATCTTGATGACCTGAACGTTGATCGATTCACCGATCGACAGGATTTCCGACGGGTGGTTGACCCGACGCCATGCCATGTCTGTAACGTGCAGCAGGCCGTCAACGCCGCCCAGGTCAACGAATGCACCGTATTCAGTGATGTTCTTGACCACGCCCTCGACGGTCTGACCTTCGGTCAGGTTGCCGATGACTTCGGCGCGCTGTTCGGCACGCGATTCTTCCAGGATGGCGCGACGCGATACAACGATGTTGCCACGACGACGGTCCATTTTCAGGATCTGGAAGGGTTGCTTCAGACCCATCAGCGGGCCCGCGTCACGCACGGGGCGCACGTCAACCTGAGAGCCGGGCAGGAACGCAACAGCGCCGCCCAGATCAACGGTAAAGCCACCTTTGACTCGGCCAAAGATCGCACCTTCGACGCGGGCGTCGTCGGCGTAAGCTTTTTCCAGACGATCCCATGCTTCTTCACGACGGGCCATTTCGCGGCTGATGACGGCTTCGCCACGCGCGTTTTCGACCTGACGCAGGAACACTTCAACCTCGTCGCCGGGGGCGATTTTGGGCTGTTCACCGGGATCTGCGAATTCTTTGATGTCAACGCGGCCTTCCATCTTGTAGCCGACGTCGATGATGGCTTGGCCCGCTTCAATTGCGATGACTTTGCCTTTTACGACAGACCCTTCTTCGGGTGTGTCCATTTCGAAGCTTTCGTTCAGGAGGGCTTCGAATTCCTCCATAGATGTTGATTGAGCCATGTGGTCTCTGGTTTCCTAATCTACGTTTTGTTTTCGGGCCGTGCGGTTGTCTCCGCCGGTCTTGAGGGTTTCGTTGGTCGGGCGAGCGGCAAAACAAAGAGGGCCGGATAGTTCCGACCCTGCTCATCTCGATGCCTTGCGGTGTGTTCACCTTGCTGACAGGCGCGCGTATAGCGGGCTTGGCCCTTGTGCGCAAGGTCCAAGCGCCATCTTACCCTAGCAATAGCGTTCCGGCCCGTTCCACTGATCCGCATTATAGCGGTCGCCGTGGCACCAGCCGACGGGCAGCACCGCGTCGATGCGGGCCAGGTCGTCGGCGGTCAGGGTCAGTTCGGTGCCGCGCACGAGATCGCGCAAGAACGCGGTGTGGCGGGTGCCGGGGATCGGGATGACGTGGTCACCCTGCGCCAGCAGCCATGCAATCGACAAGGCCGCCGTGGGTTCGCCCATATCGGCGGCCAGCGCCTGAAATCCTTTCAGGGTTTCAAGGTTGGCTTCCAGATTTGGCGCCTGAAACCGCGGGTTGGTCCGCAGGAATGGCAGGTCCGCCGCCTTTTGCGCCGTCGGGGGCGTGTCGGTCAGCAGCCCGCGCCCGACGGGCGAAAAGGCCACCAGCGCGGTGCCCAGCTCGGCGCAGGTCTGCACCAGCCCCAGTTCGGGAAAGCGGGTTTGAAGCGAATATTCCGACTGTACCGCATCGACATGAGCGACTGCCGCCGCACGGCGCAGGGACGACGGCGCGATCTCGGAAAAGCCGATGGCCTTGACCTTGCCCTTCTGGCGCAAAGCATCCAGCGTGCCGGTGACCTCCTCGATCGGGATGTCGGCCTGACGGCGGTGGCAGTAATACAGGTCCACATGATCCACACCCAGCCGCTTCAGGCTCTTGTCCAGTTCGGCCTCGAAATGCGCAGGGCTGTTGTCGAAACAGCGGGTGCCGCTGGCGTCTTTCGAGATGGCCGCCTTGGTGGCAATGTGAAACGCATCGCGCGCGCCGGGGTTGTTCGCCAGATAGCTGCCGATAAAGCTTTCTGATTGGCCCATGCCATAGACGTTCGACGTATCAAGATGCGTCACACCCAGATCGCGTGCCAGATCCAGGATCGCATGGCTGCCCGCTTCGGTCGCCTTGCCATAAAAGTCGGCAAAGGACATCGCACCATAGCCAAGGGCGGAAATGTCGGGGCCATTTGCCCCCAGCTTGCGCATCTTCATCAGATCATCCCTTTGCAGCGTTTACGGCAGCGATGGCAGCAGCCACCGCTTCGTCTATGGTCTTGTCCGAGGTGTCGATCAGCACCGCATCGTCCGCAGGGCGCAAGGGTGCCTCGGCGCGGTCCATGTCACGGGCATCGCGCGCTTTGACATCTGCGGTGACCGCATCCAGATCGGCAGGCTGTCCGCGCTGCACCAGCTCGTCATAGCGCCGCTTGGCGCGTACTTCGGCGCTGGCCGTGATGAACAGCTTGGCCTCGGCCTGCGGGCAGATCACCGTGCCGATGTCGCGCCCGTCCAGCACCGCACCCCCGGCCCTGCGGGCAAAAGCACGCTGAAAATCCAGCAATGCGGCACGCACCTCTGCGATGACAGCCACCTGGCTGGCCGCCTGCGCCACGGCCTGCGTGCGCAGGCTGTCGTTGTCCAGATCCGACGCCACCAGCGCACGCGCGGCCGTCACCGCATCCTCGCCCGCCAGCATCCGCGCACCCACCGCGCGATACAGCAGGCCCGTGTCCAGATGCGCCATGTTGAAATGCGCAGCCACAGCTTTCGAGATCGTACCCTTGCCGGCGGCGGCAGGTCCGTCGATGGCAATTGTGAACGGTTCGGTCATAAACTTCCTTCCGATTGCGCGATACGCCCTTGAACATAGATCACCAGCGCCGCGATCAAGCAGGGTGCAAGGGCTGCGTATTTCACCACGGTGGCAAGGCTGGCCGCCGCGACCGCTTGCGCCGTCAGCGCCTGAGGGCCCGTGCGCAACAGACCTGCAACCCGTGCGTTTTCCAGATAATCGGCCCCCAGATAGACCAGCGCCAGCGCGCCCAGCCCGATCTGCACCACCCCGCGACAGCGCGCCCGAAACACCACCAGCAAGACCGCCGTCAGCAGTGCAGGAAACACCGTGTCCAGCATACGCTGCCGTCCCAAGTACACGTCGATCCCGCCGGTATCGCGCAATGCGGCGATGTACCCTTGGGCATAGTCCAGATCATAGCCGAACACCCGCGCATCGAACACCGACCACTCCGGCGCAGGCGTCAGGCTGCGGGTCGTGGTCCAGACCATCGCTGCGAACAGCAACATCGTGGCCCAAAGCAGCGGACCGAACCAACGGGGCAACGGTTCAGGCATTGCTGCGCGAGATTGCGGCACCCAAACCGCCCATCAGCGGCTCGAAGATCGGGAAAGACGTGGCAATCGGCCCGCCATCATCCACCGACACCGGTTTTTGCGTGGCCATGCCCAGCACCAGGAACGACATCGCAATCCGGTGGTCCAGATGGCTGGCACAGGTCGCCCCGCCGGGCACATTGCCGTGACCCAGCCCCGTGACGGTCCACCAATCCGGCCCATCCTCGACAGTGATGCCGTTGGCCTCAAGCCCGACTTTCATCGCGTCGATCCGGTCGCTTTCCTTGACACGCAGTTCCTTGACGCCGGGCATATGCGTCTTGCCGCTGGCAAAGGCAGCAACGACCGACAGAACCGGATATTCGTCAATCATGCTGGCCGCGCGTTCGGCAGGCACCTCGATGCCTTTCAGATCGGGCGAGAACCGAGCCCGCAGATCGGCCACAGGCTCGCCGCCCTCTTCACGCTCGTTTTCATAGGTCAGGTCCGCCCCCATCTCGCGCAATGTGGTGAACAACCCTGCCCGCGTCGGGTTCAGACCGATGTTGGGCACCAGCACGTCCGACCCCGGCACGATCAGCGCCGCACAGACCGGAAAGGCCGCCGAGGACGGATCGCGCGGCACGTCGATGTGCTGGGCCTTCAGTTCCGGCTGACCGGTCAGGGTGATCACGCGGCCTTCGTCGGTGATCTCGGTGGTGATCTCGGCGCCAAAGCCTGCCAGCATCCGCTCGGTATGGTCGCGGGTCGCTTCGGCCTCGATCACCACTGTCTTGCCGGGGGCATTCAGCCCGGCCAGCAGCACCGCCGATTTTACCTGCGCAGACGGCACCGGCACCACGTAGCGCACCGGCACGGGTTCAGCCGCGCCCACGATGGTCATGGGCAGCCGCCCGCCCGACCGGCCAACGGCCTGCGTGCCGAACAGGGCCAGCGGATCGGTCACCCGCGCCATCGGACGGCCGTTCAGGCTGGCATCGCCCGTAAACGTCGCCGAAATCGGCGAGGTCGCCATACACCCCATGATCAGCCGCACCCCGGTGCCCGAGTTGCCGCAGTCAATCACCTGATCCGGCTCGGCAAAACCGCCGACACCGACACCATACACCGACCAACTGCCGCCGCCGTGGTCCGTCACCTCGGCCCCGAAGGCGCGCATCGCGCGGGCCGTGTCCAGCACGTCCTGCCCTTCCAGCAAGCCGGTGATCGTGGTTTCGCCCACGCACATCGCGCCCAGTATCAACGAGCGGTGCGAGATCGACTTGTCGCCCGGCACCTGCGCCGTTCCGGTCAGCGCACCGCAGGCGCGCGAGGTCATGGGGATGGGTGCACCGTGGCTGGACATGGCAATTCCTTGGTCTCTTGTTCGGACCAACTCTTAGCCGCTCGTTTCCGTCACGTCCATGCACGGAACATGCCTCTGCCCGCTGCGTTGAGCCTGCAACGAGAAGGAGACTTTCATGTCCAACACATTCGACACCACCAACCCTGCCACCGGCGCCAAGATTGCCACCCACACCTATCTGGACGACGCGGAACTGGAATCGCGGATCCAGGCCTGCCACGACGCATTCCGCGACTGGCGCCTGAAATCGCACGAAGACCGCGGCAAGGTGATCAAGGCCATCGGTCAAGGCCTGCGCGACCGCAAGGACGAACTGGCAGCGCTGATGACGCAAGAGATGGGCAAGCTGCTGAGCCAGTCCAAGCAGGAAATCGACCTGTGCGCCGCGATCTGTGACTACACCGCTGAAAACGGCCCCAAGGTTCTGGCCACCGAAGACCGTGACATTCAAAGCGGCAGCCGTGGCCGCGTGGTCCATGCGCCCATCGGCATCGTCTATGGTATCCAGCCATGGAATTTTCCTGCCTATCAGGTGGTGCGCTACTCCATCGCCAACCTGATGGCGGGCAACGGCGTGCTGCTGAAACATGCCTCGAACGTCGCGGGCTCGGGTCAGATGCTGGACGAGATTTACGCCGATGCAGGCCTGCCTGCCGGTCTGTTCTCGGCCCTGATCATCAGCCATGACCAGTCCGACGCTGTGATCGAACACGATTTGGTGCGCGGCGTCACCCTGACCGGCAGCCCCGCCGCAGGCCGCGACATCGCGGTCAAAGCCGGCAAGGTGCTGAAGAAAACCGTGCTCGAACTGGGGTCCAACGATGCCTATATCGTGATGTCGGACGCCGACGTTAAGAAGGCGGCGCAAATCTGCGCCACTGGCCGGACCTATAACAACGGAGAAACATGCGTGGCCGCCAAACGCTTTGTGGTGGCGGACGCGGTCTATGATGATTTCCGCGACGCCTTTGTGAAGGCAATGAAGGCCGTGACCCACGGCGACCCCACCGGCAAGGACGCGCAGATCGGCCCGATGGCCCGCAAGGACCTGCGCGACGATCTGCACGAACAGGTCGAGCAATCCGTGGCCAAAGGTGCCGAAATTCTTTGCGGCGGTGAAATGCCCGACGGCGACGGGTTCTTCTACCCCGCGACCGTTCTGGTCAACGTACAGCCGGGCCAGCCTGCCTATGACGACGAACTGTTCGGCCCCGTGGCCGCGCTGATCCGTGCCAAGGACGACGCGGAAGCCATGCGCATCGCCAACGACAGCAAGTTCGGTCTGGGCGGCGGCATCATCTCGGCCGATGTGAAACGCGCGCAGGAACTGGCCGAGGTCGAGTTCGACACAGGCATGGTCTTTATCAACGGCTTTGGCTTGGCGACACCCAACATGCCCTTCGGCGGCGTGAAGGATTCAGGCTATGGCCGCGAGCACGGCGGCTTTGGCATGTTGGAATTCACCAACGCCAAGGCCGTGCTGATCATGGACGAATAACCACCGCTTGAAACGAACTCGGGGGGCGCTTTGGCCCCCCGATCCCTACTCTTTCCGAAACGTCAGATAATGCGGCACGCGTCCCTCGCGCAGTGCCTTTTTCTCGTAGCGGGTCGAAATCCAGTCATCCCACGCCACGCGCCAGTCGTCCGGCCCCTCGGCCAGCCATTCAAACCCGTGCCCCGGCACCTGCTCCAGCGTTTGCCGTACATAGTCGGGAATATCCGTCGCCACGCGAAAGATCGCACCGGGCTTCAGCACCCGCACCAGCGGAGCCAGATGTTCGGGCGTCACGAACCGCCGCCGGTGATGCCGCGATTTGGGCCAAGGGTCGGGGTACAGCAGGAACGCGCGGTCAATCGACGCCTCGGGCAGCACGTCGAACATGTCGCGCACGTCACCCGGATAGACCGCCAGATTGTCCACCTTGGCCTTGCGGATCTTGCCAAGCAGCATCGCCACGCCGTTGATATAAGGCTCGCAGCCGATGATCCCCACGGCGGGGTTCTGCGCGGCCTGATGCACCATATGCTCGCCCCCGCCAAAGCCGATTTCCAGCCAGATAGGTTTGCCCCCGAACAACCCCTGCAAATCCAGCGGCGTGCGGTCGGGGTTCACGTCCCAATCCACCAGCCCCGGCGACAGCGCGGCAAGGTCTTGGTCAAGATAACCTTCTTGGCTGGCCTTCAGGTGCTTGCCCTTGCGGCGGCCATAAAAGTTGCGGTGGGGGCGTTCGGGTGTGCTCATGGCGGCGGTTTAGCGCCAAGTTTCAAAATGCGCAACGCAACGTATCGCTTCCCAGCGCCCCGCAGGCTGATAGCCTTTGCACTCAGAAAGAGGAGATCCCCATGAGCCATGTCCACGTCGTTGCGGTCATCACCGCCAAACCGGGCCAGCGCACCGAACTGCTGGAAAAATTCAACGCCAACGTCCCCGCAGTCCACGCCGAAGACGGCTGCATCAGCTACCGCGCCGTCACCGACACCCCCGATGTCGGCCCCTTCCAGACCCCCATCGGCGACGACACGTTCATGGTCATCGAAGAATGGGCCAGCCTTGATGCGCTGATGGCCCACGCCGTTGCGCCCCACATGAAAGACTATGGCCGCGCGACCAAGGACATGATCGCCGACCGCAAGATCCACGTTCTCAGCCCCAGCTGAACACAAAAGGGCGGCGCCATCACCGGCACCGCCCTTTTCTTTTGGCCCCAAATATCCCGGGGGAGCGCCGAAGGCGCGGGGGGCAGCCCCCCCCTCATAAAAAACCTTGGGCAGCGCTCCCTTAGACCGCCGCTTTCAACGCCTCGACCAGATCGGTCTTTTCCCAGCTAAACCCGCCATCCGCCTCCGGCGCGCGGCCAAAGTGGCCATAGGCCGCCGTGCGCTGGTAGATCGGTTTGTTCAGGCTCAGGTGCTCGCGAATACCGCGCGGGGTCAGATCCATAACCTTGTCGATGGCCGCTTCGATGGCCGCAGGCTTCACCGCCCCGGTGCCAAAGGTGTCGCAATAGATCGACAACGGCTTGCTGACGCCAATGGCATAGCTCAATTGGATCGTGCACTTTTCAGCCAGACCTGCCGCCACGACGTTCTTGGCCAGATAGCGCGCCGCATAGGCTGCCGAGCGGTCCACCTTGGTCGGGTCTTTGCCCGAAAACGCGCCGCCGCCATGCGGGGCCGCACCGCCGTAGGTGTCCACGATTATCTTGCGCCCGGTCAGGCCCGCGTCGCCGTCGGGTCCGCCGATTACGAACTTGCCCGTGGGGTTCACGTGCCATTCGGTGGCATCGGTCAGCCATCCATCGGGCAGCACTTCGGTGATATACGGCTCGACAATGGCGCGGATGTCGGCGCTGGTCAGATCGGGGTCCAGATGCTGTGTCGACAGCACCAGCGACGACACCCCTACCGGTTTGCCATTCTCGTAGCGCACGGACAACTGGCTTTTGGCGTCGGGGCCAAGCGCCGGCTCGGTGCCGTCTTTGCGCACCTCGGCCAGGCGCTTCAGGATCGCGTGGGCATAAAGGATCGGCGCCGGCATCAGCGCGTCGGTCTCGTTGGTGGCAAAGCCGAACATGATCCCCTGATCGCCTGCGCCCTCTTCCTTGTCCGTGGCCGCATTCACCCCTTGGGCAATATGCGCGGACTGTTCGTGCAGCAGGTTGGTGATCTCGCAGGTTTTCCAGTGGAATTTGTCCTGCTCGTATCCGATGTCACGAATACAATCGCGCGCAATATCTTGGATACGCGCCATATAGTCGTGCAGCTTTTCCTGATCCGACAGGCCGATCTCGCCACCGATGATCACGCGGTTGGTGGTGGCAAAAGTCTCGCAGGCGACCCGTGCTTCGGGTTCTTCGGTCAGCAGCGCATCCAGAACGGCGTCGGAAATGCGGTCGCACACCTTATCAGGGTGACCCTCGGAAACGGATTCCGAGGTAAAGATATAGTTCTGTCGGGACATGAAGTGCTCCATTGAAATCATGTGTCACGCCAGGAAGCCGTTGTGACACGTCCCCAACGGTTTAGGTGCGACGGCGTGGACCGTCAATCGAAATGCGGCGTAACAAAAGGATGCCCCATCCAACGAGCAAAACAATAAGCAATGGTAAATCCCCGCTGCGCGCATAAAGCGTCGGAGCCAAAGCCGCAGGCAACGCCGCGTCCACATGGCCCGACACGCCCAGCGGCAGACTGTTCAGCACCTGACCGCGCGGGCCGATCATGGCGGAAATGCCGGTGTTGGCCGCCCGCGCCAGTGGCAGCCCCTGTTCAATCGCACGCATCCGCGCCTGCGCAAGATGCTGTTGCGGGCCTGCGCGTTGCCCGAACCAAGCGTCATTGGTGATCTGGATCAGGAATGCGGGACGCTCAGGTGCAGCGCCCACATCCTGAGCAAAGACCGCCTCGTAGCAAATCAGCGGCAGCGCCTGCCCCAGATCGCCCAGGTCGATCATATGCGGCCCGGGCCCGCGGCCATAGCCGCCCGCCGCCTCGGCCAGACCACGCAGGCCGACCTTGGACGCCAGATCGGTCAGCGGCATGTATTCGCCAAAGGGCACCAGATGGTATTTGTCATAGGTGTCGGTGACCTGCGCGGTGTCGTCCACCACCACCAGCGAATTGTAATACCAGTCGTCATCCCGCCGCTGGATGCCCAGCACAACGGGCGCGCCGCGCGCCGCGATGGCAATTTCGTCAAAGATGGGTTGGGCGTATTCCAGCAGATAGGGCACAGCGGTCTCCGGCCAGACCACCAGATCAGGCTGCGGGTCCGCCGCCGTGGCATTCAGCAACCGGTTCATGAAAACGGGCAGTTTTTCCGGGTCGAACTTTTCTTCTTGCGGCGCATTGGGCTGTACCAGACGCACCATGTGGCCGGTCATCTGCGGCACGGGCAATGACACGGGCCACAGGACGGCAGCCAGCGCCAACGCCGCCGGCGGCAGAACCAGCAGCGGGCGGTCCAACAACCACACCAGCACGGCGGCCCCCGCGCACAGCACCAGCATCAACCCATAGGGACCGACCCACGCCAGCGCCTGTGCGGCAGGCGTATCCAGCAGCCCCTGCGGCAGCATACCCCATGGGAATCCGGTAAACAGATAGCCCCGCGCCAGTTCGGCCAAAGGCCATAGGACTGCAAGGCCCAACACTCCGGCCCGCAGCCGCCGTGCCAGCGAAAACGCAACACCCCAGAAGGCCGCCAACAAGGTCGCCATACCCGCCAGCGCAAAGGGCGCCATCCAGCCGTATCGGGCCGCATCAACCTGAAAAGGCTCCGTAAGCCACGACAATGTCAGCACGAAGTAGGCAAAGCCGATGACAAAGCCCACCAGCCCTGCCCGACCGGCGCGCGCGGCACCTGTGTAAAACACAAAGCTGACAAACAGCCCGAGCATCATCGGCAAAGGCAGATCAACCGGCGCCTGCCCCAGTGCCATGACAGCACCGCAGCCCAGCGCCAGCAAAACCCACTGCCACATCCTGCGCGCCGCAAGCCATGCGGCGATCATCATGCGTCGTCGTCCTGCCCTGGCAAGCGCACCCGCAACCGCTTGATCCGGCGCGGGTCGGCGTCGATCACTTCGAACTCGGGGCCTTCGGGATGGACCACAACCTCGCCGCGCGCGGGCACGCGACCTGCCAGCATAAAGACCAGCCCGCCCAGCGTGTCGATCTCTTCGGCGTCTACGTCCTCGTGGTCGGTCAGCGACTGTCCGATCTCGGTCTCGAAATCTTCCAACGGGGTTTTGGCCAGCGCCAGATAACCGTCACCTGCCGCGTCGAGGTTAAAGAACTGGCCCTCGTCGACGTCATGTTCGTCTTCGATCTCGCCGATGACCTGTTCGATCAGATCCTCGATGGTCACAAGCCCGTCAACGCCGCCGTATTCATCAATCACCAGCGCCATGTGCCGCCGTTCCGTCTGCATTTTGGTCAGCAGCACGCCGATGGTCATCGACGGCGGCACGAACAGCAGCGGGCGAATCATGTCTTCGAGGATGAAATCCTTGCCCCGGTCCCCGTTGAAACCATAGAGCAGCGCCAGATCCTTGAGGTGGGCAAAGCCCGTTGGCGTGTCCAGCGTGCCCTCGAACACGGGCAGACGGGTCATGCCGCTGTCCTTGAACACCTCGACCAGTTCGTCCAGCGAAATGGTGCTGGGCACCGCCACGATGTCGGCCTTGGGGATGGCCACGTCTTCCACGCGCATACGGCGCAGGTTGATCATGCCGTGCCCGTGCCCGCTGCGGCTGGGAGGGGTGTCGGATGCGGTGCCGGTATCACCGTTGTCGCTGTCAGAGGGGCTGAGCGCCTCGAACACACGAGAGAGAAAACCGCCGGATTTCGGCGTGTCGGTCTGCGGGGGTTCTGTGCCTGTCTCAGACTGCGCGCTTTGCGCCGCCTCAGACGATCCGTCGTCGTTATCGCCCATCGGGTCCTTATCCAGTTCAAGCAGAGGGATCTGCCAATTGCGGCGAGTATGGGTCATCAAGACCCAATTTGCCAAGTATTTCGACTTCTAGTCGTTCCATGACCGTGGCATCGCCGTCACGCACATGGTCATATCCTAACAGATGCAGAATGCCATGCACGATCAGGTGGGTGGCGTGATCCGGCAGGGATTTGCCTGCGGCGGCGGCTTCGGCCGCGCAGGTGTCATAGGCGATGGCGATGTCGCCAAGTTCCAGCGTGCCATCAGGATCGGGTTCTGGGGGCAGCGGAATGTCGCCTTCGACCTGCGCCCCGCGTTCGTCTGACGGCCAGCTTAGCACATTTGTCGGAGCGGGCTTGGCGCGAAAATCGGCGTTCAGCTCTGCGATGCGCGCATCGTCACAGGCCAATAGCGCGATTTCCGCCCCCGGTATGTCCAGATGGGCCAGCGTCGCAACCGCCGCGCGATCCGCGATCGTTTGAAGCCCCGCCTGCTCCCAGCGGGGGTCCTCCATGGCAATGTCGATCACGTGGTTCACGTCGCATTCCGGGGGCCAGCCCCCGGACCCCCGGGATATTTACGGCCAAAAGAAGGATCAGCCGTTTTGTGTGTCTGCCTCGTAGGCTTCGATGATCGCCGCCACAAGGGGGTGGCGCACCACGTCTTTCGACGTGAAGTAGCTAAAGCTGATCTTGGGGATGTTCTTGAGCAACCGTTCGGCGTCTTGCAGGCCAGATGGCTGTCCGCGCGGCAGGTCGATCTGGGTGCGGTCGCCGGTGATGACCATACGCGACCCTTCGCCCAGACGGGTCAGGAACATTTTCATCTGCATCGTGGTGGCGTTCTGCGCCTCGTCCAGCACCACAAAGGCGCGGGCCAGTGTGCGGCCGCGCATAAAGGCCAGCGGCGCGATTTCGATCTGTTTCTCTTCGATCAGCTTGGCCAACTGCTTGCCGGGCAGAAAGTCGTTCAGCGCATCGTACAGCGGCTGCATGTAGGGGTCGACCTTGTCCTTCATGTCGCCGGGCAGATAGCCCAGCTTTTCGCCCGCTTCGACCGCCGGGCGGCTCAGGATGATCTTGTCCACATGGCCACCGATGAACATCGACACGCCGACGGCGACGGCCAGATAGGTCTTGCCGGTGCCGGCAGGACCGATGCCAAAGGCCAGTTCGTTGTCGAACAGCGATTGCACATAGGCCTTTTGCGCCTCGGTGCGGGGTTCGACCGGTTTCTTGCGGGTCTTGATTTCAACCTTGTGCCCGACCGGCATTTCCATCTGGTCGCCCTGCATCGGCCGGCGCATGTCTTCGGTGCCACCGCCCATGCGCAGTTCGCGGTCAATGTCGCCGGTTTCAACCTCGCGGCCCGACTCCAGCCGCAGATAAAGCGCGTTCATCACATCAAGCGCGCGGGCACGGGATTCGGCGGGGCCGAGAATGGCCAGATGATTGCCGCGCCGGACGATCTGCACCTCGAGCGCGGATTCGATGGCGGTAATATTGCGATCATAGGGACCACACAGGTCGATCAGCAATCGGTTGTCGGGGAATTCCACCAGCGTTTCGGTTGGCGGGGCGGTGTCGATCGGGGTAAGTGGGGCGCCTGTGGCCAATGCCTGCTCCTGCATCAGAGATCTGATGTAGCGTCGCAAGTTTGTTCGGGCTGCGCAACTGCGACCGTTCGCTTTTTACGTCAATTTACAAGAATTTCACGCCACCGATGGAAAAAGGGCCAGAGCGGTTTGCGCCCTGGCCCTTTGAATTCGATTGCAGGCGGCGCGTCGCCTCAGTTCGGGTCCAGAACGCTGGAGCCGCGCTTGAAATCACCCACGGTATAGGTGGGGTCAGCCACGCCCGAGCAGACCGGTTTGCCGTATTTATCAAGACGTTGGGACAGATAGCCCTCAAGACCGTCGTCGATGATCCAGTGGTCACACCCATTGGGGTCTACCCAGATGCCGGCCTTGAGCTGGCTGAGGTCCTTGCGGTCAAAGCCACGGTCGACGGTTTTGTCAGGTGAATACCCGGTGCCGCAGGCGGCAAGGCCGAAGGCACACAAGCTCAGCGAAAGTGCAATGCGTTTCACGATAATGGTCCCCTCAACGGATACAGATAATTTCGACACGACGGTTCTTGGCCATTCCGGCCGCAGACCCGTTGGATGCAGCGGGCATACGCTCGCCATAGCCACGCACATCGGCGATACGTGCGCCGGTGGACTGCGCAACCGAAGCCACCGCATTGGCGCGGTTCAGCGACAGACGCATGTTATAGGCGTCGGACGCGCGGCTGTCGGTGTGGCCGGTGATGATATAGCTGGTCGCCCCGGTGCTTTGGAAGAACTGGGCCAGACGCTGTTTGCCCGTGGCCGAAATGCGGTAGCTGTCGGTGGCAAAGAACTGATCGGTTTCCATCACGCCACAGACGTTGCCCCGGCGGCAGACCGGAATGCCCTGACGCGACACGTGAGGTGTCATATAGCCCTCGGCGCCATCATCCATGACCCAGTGTTCGCACCCGTCCGGGTCAACCCAGATGGTTGGAATGTACTGGCCGCGGTCCCGGCCACCTTGCGAACTTGTTTGTGCATCGACGTCCGCCGCCGAAACAACAACTGTCGCAAGCGCGACGGCCATTGCAGCAGCCACACGCGTAAATGCGCTGGCAGCTTTGGAAAGTGTGTTACCCACAGCTCTGTCCCTTATCAATTATTCCCCCGCAAAGCCCCGGTAGTGTAAAATTGGCAGCTCGGGCCTTTGCCACTATTGTTTCAGAGTAAGAAAATTTTAACTCTCTGTGAAGCCGCTTTAACCAGATATTGTGGCTATTTTCGCTACACTTACAGGGTAGAGTGACAATTTGGTCGAAAATTGGACACAGCCGCGCAGATCAGTCCAGCAAGACGCCGCCCAGCGAGTTTGTGCCCGATGAGACGATTCTGACCGCACGCACATCGCCCGGGGCGACATCGGTGGCCTCGACATGCACCGCGTGCAGGTAATCCGACTTGCCCACCATCTGCCCCGCCTGACGGCCCGGCTTTTCAAACAGGACATTCAACGTGCGGCCCACCATGGACTGCTGAATCTCGCGTTGGTGACGGGTGATCAGCGCCTGAATGCGTTGCAGGCGTGCGTCGCCTTCGGCGGGGTCAACCTGTGGACGTTCGGCGGCAGGGGTGCCGGGGCGGGTCGAGTATTTGAACGAATAGGTATAGCCGTATTTGACCTCTTCGATCAGATCCAGCGTCGCCTGAAAATCGGCTTCTGTCTCTTCGGGAAAGCCGACGATGAAGTCGCCGGACATGACGATGTCGGGACGCGCGGCGCGAATCCGTTCGATCAGCCGCAGATAGCTGTCGGCAGTGTGGCTGCGGTTCATCCGTTTCAGGATACGGTCGCTGCCCGATTGCACCGGAAGATGCAGGTAAGGCATCAGCTTGGCGCAGGTGCCGTGTGCCTCGATCAGCTCGTCCGTCATGTCGTTGGGGTGGCTGGTGGTGAACCGGATACGCTCCAGCCCGTCGACTTTGTCCAGATCCCAGATCAGCCTGGCCAACGTGTAATCCGACCCGTCCGGCCCTGCCCCGTGATAGGCGTTGACGTTCTGCCCAAGCAGGGTGATTTCGCGCACGCCACGGTCCACCAACGCGCGCGCCTCGTCCAGAATGCGGGCGGCGGGGCGGCTGACCTCGGCACCACGGGTGTAGGGCACCACGCAAAAGGCGCAGAATTTGTCACAGCCTTCCTGCACCGTCAGAAATGCAGTGGGGCCACGCGCCGCCTTGGGACGCGACTTGAGCTGCTCGAACTTGTCCTCTTCGGGAAAGTCCGTATCCAGCGATTTCTCGCCCCGGCGCGCCTTGGCCTCCATTTCGGGCAGGCGGTGATAGCTTTGCGGGCCGACCACCAGATCGACCAGCGGCTGGCGGCGCATGATCTCGGCGCCTTCGGCCTGTGCCACGCAGCCTGCAACGCCGATCATCAGGTCGGGCTTGTCGTCTTTCAGATCGCGATAGCGGCCCAGCTCGGAATAAATCTTTTCCGCTGCTTTCTCGCGGATGTGGCAGGTGTTCAACAGGATCATGTCCGCATCTGCCGCCGTTGCGGTTTCGACATAGCCTTGTCCGCCCAGCGTCTCGGCCATGCGCTCGCTGTCATAAACGTTCATCTGGCAGCCGTAAGTCTTGATAAACAGCTTCTTGGGTGCGGGTTTTGTCTGTGTCATGACGGGCATCCGGGCATCTGGGGTCAGTGCGGGGTGCTATCAGCAAGGCGCGCATCTTGCAATGAGAGCCAGTTTGTCCGACTTTGCACAAAACAGACAGGCCCCGGAATGATTTACCCCTCGCTCGATGACTTTATGAAGGACGCAGGCACGGTTCTGGCCAAAGGTCCGATTGCCTTGATCATGGTCGAAGACGATGTCGAGGTCGCCACGACCCTGCGCCACCACCAGCAGTTGGGCTTTGCCACGGTGCTGGCGTTCATGCCGCAGGAATTCATGCTGCCGCGTGATCTGGACGACGACATCATCCGGATCACCTATGATGTCACCCATGACGGCGCTGTCCAGCGTGCGGTGAACCGGATCAATGACGCGGCCATCGGGAAATGGCTGTTCTATTGCTACAACGCGGAGTACCTGTTCCACCCCTTTTGCGAGACCCGCAGCATTGGCGAAATGCTGGCCTTTCACACCGAGGAACGGCGCAGCGCGATGCTGACCTATGTGATTGATCTGTATGCGGACGATCTGAACACCTATCCCGACGCGGTGTCACTGGATCACGCCTATCTCGACCGCTCGGGCTATTACGCGCTGGCCCGCAAGGACCCGACCACGGGCAACCCGCGCGAACGGCAACTGGATTTCTTCGGCGGCCTGCGCTGGCGCTATGAAGAGCACGTGCCCGCCGCCCGCCGCAAGATCGACCGCATCGCGATATTCCGCGCAGCCCCCAAACTGCGGCTGCGCGACGACCACACGTTCAGCGATCAGGAATACAACACCTTCGCCTGCCCGTGGCACCACAACATCACGGCCGCGATTGCATCATTCCGCACCGCCAAGGCGCTGAAACGCAATCCCGGCAGCACCTTTGATATCCAGACCTTCAAATGGCACAACTCGGCCCCGTTTGAATGGCATTCACGGCAGTTGCTGGATCTGGGGCTGATGGAACCGGGACAGTGGTTTTAGCCGCGCAGCACCGGAAACCAGTCTTCGCGCAGACGTTGCCCCGGCTGCATGTCATGCCCCGGAAACGGCGGCGACGTGGGACCGGGGCGCGCGACATAGCGGGCGTCCTCCCCCACCAGCCGCAGTGAAAACGCGCGGCGGCGGCTGTCGCTGGTGTTGCCGCGTGCGCCATGCAGGGTGCGATAGTGAAACGCCACCGCATCGCCCGGCTGCATCTGGTATTCGACAACGGTCATGCCTTCGGCGTCAGGATCAGGCACCGGCATATAGGGCGCCGGATCAAAAAACGCATCGCCCTTCGCCCAGCGGGTCGGCAGCACGTCCTTTTCCCACAGGTGCGACCCCGCGACGCAGCGCAGGCTGGCGGTCGTCACCGGATCAAGCGGCGACCAGAAGCTGACGACCTGCTGTCCTTCGACAAAATAATAGGGCCCGTCAGAATGCCATGGCGTCGCCATCGACGTTCCCGGCTCTTTCACCAGCACATGATCGTGGAACAGTTGCACACGCTGCGATCCCATCAGGGCGGCGGCCGCTTCGGCGGCGCGCGATGTGCGAATGACCTGTTCGAACTCGGGAATGCGCTGCCAATTGCAGTAATCATCAAAGAACCGCCCGCGCTCGCCGTCGCGCTTGTTCTCGGACGCATAGGGGCCGGGATCGTCCATGTTGCGCGCAACACCAGCGCGCAGAGTTTCGACATGGTCGGCAAACAGGCCGGGCACCAGTACAACGCCGTCGCGGCGATAGGTGTCGATCTGCTCTTGGGTGATGAAAGGAACTTGGGTCATAGGTGCAGCAATCCGGTACTATTCTGCACCTTGGTGCCGCCTTACGGCTTCTTGCGCAACCGAATCACCACGTCGACCGAGGAAATCTCCGCACCCGCAGGGGCGTTCGGCAGCCGCGAAATCACCAGCTCGTCCGACGGCGCATCGCTTAGCCGTGCCTCGTCTTCCCAGAAGAAATGCGGGTGATCGTGGGTGTTGGTGTCGAAATAGCTTTTCGAGCCGTCAACGGTGACCTCTTGCAACAGCCCGGCGTCGCAAAACGTGCGCAGGGTGTTGTACACAGTGGCCAGCGACACCGCCTCGCCCTCGGTCTTGGCGGCCTCGAACAGGCTTTCTGCGGTGACATGGCGGTGCTGGCCGTCGCCAATCAGCAACGCCGCCAACGTCACGCGCTGCCGCGTCGGGCGCAATCCTGCCCCCGCCAGCCAATCGGTTCCGATGTCATGTTGCGACTGCGCCATGCCTGCCCTCAATTCGATACACTTCCTATATAGAGGGCGCATGGGGTGATTTTCAAACGGAAATCGGCACTGCGTGGCCGCACGGCATCACATCGGTCAAGCTGTCGCACCCCTGCGCGCGCCACGACGGCGGCACAACAGCGTCAGGCGCGACCCAAGGGCATGTCCGCCCCACGACGCGGCGCACTTGGCAAAACGGGCGCGTGGGTGCTAGAGGGGTTTAATTGCAAGAATGCGAAGGGAATTCCGAAATATGTCCGACTATCCCACCAGTTTCGACCGCGACGATCTGCTGAAGTGCGCGCGCGGAGAGCTTTTCGGCCCCGGCAACGCGCAGTTGCCCGAACCGCCGATGCTGATGATGGACCGGATCACAGACATTTCGGGCGACCGCGGCTTGCACGAAAAGGGTCACGTTGTCGCAGAATTCGACATCAAGCCCGACCTGTGGTTCTTTGACTGCCACTTTCCCGGCAACCCGATCATGCCCGGCTGCCTGGGTCTGGACGGGCTGTGGCAGTTGACCGGCTTTAACCTTGGCTGGCGCGGCTGGCAGGGGCGCGGCTATGCCCTGGGCGTGGGCGAGGTCAAGCTGACCGGCATGGTCCGCCCCGACCGCAAAGTGCTGACATATTACGTTGATTTCACCAAAGCGATCCAGACGCGCCGCCTGACCATGGGTGTGGCGAACGGACGGGTGGAAGCAGACGGAGAAACCATCTATCAAGTGACTGACATGAAGGTCGCTCTGTCCGAGAGCTGAACCGGAAGGGTCTAAGGTCTGAAGGAGTTTACCATGCGCCGAGTCGTCGTGACAGGGCTGGGGATTGTGTCGTCCATCGGCAACAATGCAAGCGAAGTGCTGGCCGCCCTCAAGGCTGGCAAATCCGGTATCGTGGCATCCGAAGAGATGACCGAACACGGGTTCCGCAGCCGCATCGCAGGGACGTTGAAAATCGACGTCTCCGAAATGATCGACAAACGCACGTTGCGTTTCATGGGCCCCGGGGCGGCATACGCCCATATCGCCATGGCCGAGGCCATTGCCGACGCGGGTCTGACCGAAGATGACATCGTGAACCCGCGCACCGGTCTTGTGGCCGGTTCGGGCGGTCCGTCCACATCCGCGCTGTTTCAGGCGCACCAGACGGTGCTGTCCACGGGTGCTACAAAACGCATCGGCCCCTTTGCGGTGCCCAAATGCATGTCCTCGACGATCAGCGCCAACCTTGCGACGGCCTACAAGATCAAGGGCATCAACTATTCGATCACATCCGCCTGCTCGACCTCGCTGCACTGTATCGGCAATGCGGCCGAACAGATCATGATGGGCAAACAGGACGTGATGTTCGCGGGTGGCGGCGAGGAACTGGACTGGACCCTGTCCTGCCTGTTCGATGCGATGGGCGCGATGTCGTCCAAGTTCAACGACACGCCCGAGAAAGCCTCGCGCGCGTTCGATGCCAACCGCGACGGCTTTGTCATCTCGGGTGGCGGCGGCATGGTGGTGCTGGAAGATCTGGAACATGCGCTGGCGCGCGGTGCCGAGATTTACGCCGAAGTCACAGGCTTTGCCGCCACCTCCGACGGGCACGACATGGTCGCGCCGTCCGGCGAGGGCGGTGAACGCGCGATGCGTCTGGCGCTGCAAACCCTGCCCGAAGGGCGCAAGGTCGGCTATATCAACGCGCACGGCACCTCGACCCCCGTCGGCGACGTGGGCGAAATCGAAGCTGTGCGCCGCGTCTTTGGCACCGGCACCACGCCGCCTGTGTCCTCGACCAAGTCGATGACAGGCCACGCCCAAGGGGCCGCCGGTGCCCTTGAGGCGATCTTTTGCCTGCTGATGCTGAAACATGACTTCATCACCCCCTCGATCAACGTCGAGACGCTGGACGAAAGACTGGACCCCGCCGAAATTGCCACCAAGCTGGTGGAAAACGCAGGGCTGGACTCCGTCATGACAAACTCGTTCGGGTTTGGCGGCACCAACGGGTCGATGATCCTTTCCAAATATAAAGAGTGATTGCAAAAATGTCGGATGTGCTTGCAGGAAAACGCGGCCTGATTATGGGCGTGGCCAATGATCGGTCCATTGCATGGGGCATTGCCAAGGCGATGCACGCCGCCGGTGCCGAACTGGCCTTTACCTATCAGGGCGAGGCATTCGGCAAGCGTCTTGAGCCGCTGGCGGCCTCGGTCGGGTCGGACTTTATGATCGATGTCGACGTGACCGACGACGCCAGCCTGGACGGCGCGTTCGAACAACTGGGCGCACGCTGGCCGACGATTGATTTCGTGGTCCATGCCATCGCGTTTTCGGACAAATCCGAACTGACGGGGCGGTTTTTGAACACCAGCCGCGCCAACTTCAAGAACTCCATGGACATCTCGGCCTATTCCTTCATCGACGTGGCACGCCGCGCGCATCCGCTGATGGTGGAAAACGGCGGCACCCTGCTGACGCTGACCTATCAGGGCAGCAACCGCGTTGTGCCGAATTATAACGTCATGGGCGTGGCCAAGGCCGCACTGGAAAGCGCCACGCGCTATCTGGCCAACGATCTTGGCCCCGAAGGCATCCGCGTCAACGCCATCTCGCCCGGCCCGATGAAGACGCTGGCCGGCGCGGCCATTGGCGGTGCGCGCAAGACCTACAAGCACACCGACCAGAACGCGCCCATGCGCTCGAACGCAACGCTTGAGGCGGTGGGCGGCACGGCGGTCTATCTGGCATCGGACGCGGGCGCTTGCACCACCGGCGAGATCATCCGCGTCGATGGCGGGTTTCACGTGCTGGGCATGCCGCAGCCGGATTATTTGTAAGCATCGGATTGGGTTCGGGGGCTCTGCCCC